>Ga0182024_10003054_pt1 | contig 40544 bp, 30 predicted proteins | sample P32metaG_FD_120480 | JGI IMG/M metagenome (GOLD analysis project Ga0182024, IMG submission 120480) | Permafrost microbial communities from Stordalen Mire, Sweden - P3-2 metaG (Illumina Assembly) | ecosystem: Environmental > Terrestrial > Soil > Wetlands > Permafrost | place: Sweden: Stordalen...
AGCGAGTAAGGCCAGCGGCCTCGTGGATGTTGAGCTTGGCCATGAGACGCTCGCGATGCTTCTCAACAGTCTTCAACCCGATTCCGAGTTCCGCCGCAATTTGTTTGTTGGCTTGGCCTTCGGAAATCAGTTGGATCAGTTCCATTTCGCGCCGCGTCAGGCGGTCTTTGCGCGGCTTCATCCATCCGCTTTGAGCCAAAGACTTTCGCTCGCCTCCAGGAGAACGGTTCGCAATGGTTTGGCCGAATACGATATGCCCCTTGTTGACTTCCCGAATCACTTCGCACAGATGGTAGGTTGATGCTTGTTTGGGAAGAAATCCCACCGCGCCGGACTCCCTTGCGTTCTTGACATACGCGTCATCACTGTGCGCTGTGAGAATAATTATTTTGGCGCTGGGGACTTCTTTCAGAATCTGACGGGTGGCTTCCAAACCATTGAGCAACGGCATCCCGATGTCCATGACGACGACTGCAGGACGAATCTTTTTGACCAAAGCAACCGCCTGTCGGCCGTTTTGGGCTTCGCCGATCAGTTCGAGGTCGCCTTCCATCTCTAGCAAGTTGCGCAAGCCCTCACGAAACATGGTGTGGTCGTCGACCAGCAGGACACTTATGCTTTTATTTGCGATTTTCGTTCGCAAGAGACTATGCGCCCAGTTCCCGAACCTCAGAAATACCATGATTCTTGACTCGTTATAACTATTGGTTATGATGGACTAATGGAATTGCGCCATCTCCGTTACTTCGTCGCCGTGGCAGAAGAGGAGAATATTTCGCGCGCCGCGTTGAAACTTCACGTCTCGCAGCCGGGCATCAGCCGCCAGCTCCACGACCTTGAGGACGAGATCGGTTTTAGGCTGTTTGAACGGAGAGGCAAAACTGTGCGACTGACAGTGGCCGGAAAGATTTTTTCCCGCGAAGCCCGTGACATTCTTCAGCGCACCGCCGACGCGGTGGAAAAAGCCCGCGCCGGCCTCGCTTCTCGGGCGGAAATCAACGTCGGTTACACTCCGGCCTTGACGATGGAAATCTTGCCACGCACCTTGCGCGCCTTTAGGGGCTCCTTTCCCGGCGTGCGGGTGACCCTGCGTGATGTGTTCCCAGAAGAAGTGCTGCCGCTGCTGCACCAAAGGAAGTTGGACATAGCGCTTACGTTGCTGCGGCAAAAATTGCCGCGCGAACTCGACAAGAGAGAACTGGCGCGCTATGAACCGTGCGTCTTCGTGGGGACAACGCATCCGTTGGCAAAATCAAAATTCGTCAGCCTCAACCAGGTGGCGCCTGAACCGGTCGCAACATATACCCGCAAAGATCATCCCGGCTTCCACAAACATCTCAAAAAACTATTCGCCACCATCGGCCGTAAGCCGCGTATCGGCAGCGAGCATGACAGCGGGTCCAGTCTGCTCGCCTCCGTCGCGGCCGGCCACGAAGTGGCTCTCCTAGCGAGCTGCGTGAGCCGCATGGCCGGGCCGCGCTTGAAACTCCTGAAGCTTCGCCCCGCACTGCCGCCGTGTTCCATAGTTGCGCTCTGGCGCAAAGACACTGAGGAAGAATCGGTGAAAGCCTTCATCGCCGCCGCCCTGGCCAAACCAGCCAAAAGATGAAAGGCCGCCCACCCGTTAGTTTTTGACAGCGGGCTTCGGTCGGGACGAGACGCCTTGGCATTGTGCCGCGTAAACCGCGGCCATGACGTAAGTCGATATTCAGCACCAACCCGACGGCAAAGCAGTTGAGTGGAGGTAGAGGTTAACGACGAATAATACCAAGCCTGATTTGGCGATTCATGGGAAAACTTTTCACCGCTTTACACGAGAGTTCGATTCCCTTCACCCGCTCCATTGATTTTCAACTCTTTACGTAAAAATGCAGGAAAAGTGCAGGAAAAATAAGCTGATTTCAAAACTCCTTCTTATTCCTTTGTGAGAAATGGCAGCGTGATCGCAATTGCGGCAATCGTGGGCCAGCTTCTTCTGTTTCCTCCCGTAACTAACCTGGCCAAGAAGCGTGAAGCCACCGCCCCCGGCGTTGGCGAATAAAACATTAAGCCGGCCTTGGGTTTCGTTGTTTATAAGAATCCTTGTCTTTGTTTACTGCTCTGCGCTGGCTAAATTGTTTTCGTCAAGCCAGGTGGTGATGTTGGTGACGGTGTCACGATAGAAGCGTTCATAGAGACCGCGCGAAACGTAACCAATGTGAGGCGTGGCAAGCAGATTGTTGGCGCGTCCCGAATTGCGAAACAGACCTCCGGGCGAACCGTCTTCGCGCCGTTCATGGCGCTCCAACTGCCCTTGCCGCGTGAAATCGCACCACTTCGCTGAATGATCCGAATTTTTCCGTCCCAAATCGCAGCTTCCAAATCAACCTATGAAATATTCAGGCTAGCGGCGATGCGGGAGCGGTGGCCCAAGGGATCAAGGCGAATCACGGCAACTGCACTCGCGCGTACAAAGGCCGCTGGCCAGCCATTGGCGGGTCGGCGCGAAAGACCACTTCTTCAAAACCGGGGAGGTTCGGGGAGGGTCTGCTGGAAATTTCCGTTCCAGCGAGTGGAATCCAATGGGCCAGGTCCCGCGAAGCCTGGATTTGATAATCCAATGGATGAGCGCCAACGATACGCCGGTTGAAACATACTTCCCGGTGATCGGCTGTGACTTGTGGGATCAATTGCATGACCGGAGAATCCGCAATGAACGGCTGGCCGCTGCGGGTGGATTCGCACCACAGCGGGGCGCTGTCACCATCCTCATCGGCTGCCCAATCGTCCGGCGTGCTGGCAAAATAACGGCGCTGCCAGTCGAGGGCGGATGGGTCGGTGCCCCCAAACAGCGCGGCCGTTTCCGCCACGCCAATCACCCGGTTATAAATTCGCACTTTGTCAATGACGCCTTCAAAAAGCCGGCCCACGCGGAGTTTCACGGCATTTGCCCCGGGGTTGCCGTTCTCTTCAAAGGTGCAGGCGATCGGATGCCATTCTGTATCGTGGGCCAGCGGCGCGGCGCGCAACCAGTTCCCTGTGACCTCCAGCCGGGCCGCTCCGGCATGGATGAGAAAGGTCCATTTGTTGCCGACGCTTCCGGGGCTCCATGCGATGGCCGGTATGTTATCGGGCGGCGCATCCGCCAATTCCGGTTTGGCCAGGGACGTTGGGACGGAATCATTGTTGAGAACGGGCTGGACAGCGCAGCCGGGGCAGTTGGCATAAAATGCGGCCAGTGGCACCGGCTGTTTGGGCAGGCCCGCACCTGCGTACTTCAAGCTGAGAACGTTGGGGCCGGCGCGGTGACGATAGATCAGCCGGAAGGCGTGCAAGCCCGCCTTGAGCAGAATGGTGCCGGAAGCTTCGCCGTTCGCATGGGTGAAATCATCATCTATGACGGTTGCCTCGTGCAGCCGAAAGACCGCCCCGGCATCGTCATCGAGGTAAAATGTGTAATTTCCGTTGGTGGGTATTCGTATGTAACCGCTGTAGGCAATGGCGTAGTTGGTTTCCCGGGGACGGATGGCGAGGTCCAACCCGGCGACGCGGCCGGTTGAAACACTGTTCAGCATGTTCACATCCGGGACCCAGGGCCAAACTCCTTCGTAAATCGCGTAATCCAATAAGCCGTTGGTGGCCGGGACGGGGCCGGACGGTGGAACCAATTCGTTATCATAGGGACGGGGGGCGCTGTCATTGGGTCGGCGCAACTGGAGCACGCGATCCTTCATCTGCTGTTGCAGGGCGGCGAAGCCCGGGTTGGCCGCCAGGTTGGTCGCCTCCTTTGCATCGTGGAGCACATCGTAGATTTCAAAATTGTCGGTCTGGGAAACAATATCGTAGCGCACACCTTGATATCCGTTGAGACCGATGACTTGCATTTGGTTGCGTTTCCTGTTGCGATGAGCAGGCTCGAATTCAGGGTAATTCGGCATGGAACTGGGATCAGCATATTCAACATAGACGGTGCTGGGACGCTGGTTGCCGCGGCCCGTCAGCGTTGGCACGAGCGACACGCCGTCGGTGCGGGCCGGGGCGGGCAAGCCGGCTAGGTCGGTGAAAGTTGGCATCCAATCTTGGAATTGCGAAGGCGCGTAGTTGATGGTTCCGGCGGGCACTGTGCCGGGCCACCGCACAAATGTTGGCATGCGGATGCCGCCTTCAAATGAGTCCCGCTTTATCCCATCCATCGGCCCGAAATTGTCAAAGAAATTGGCGGCGTACCTTCTCTTCAGGTGGAGGGCGTCCTCAACCGTCGGGCCATTGTCCGAAGTGAAAACAACCATGGTATTGGTCTCAATGCCCAAGTCTTGCAGCAACTTCTTCAAATCCCCAATGGCGTCGTCAATGCGGCGCACCGAACTGGCAAAGCGTTGGAAGACTTCCGGCCAGGGGACTTCCGGCGTGGCCGGATTGTGATCGTCGTCATAGGTGGCGCGGGCGTATTCCGGATACACGAAAGAATCCACCTTCCCGCTGGCTGTGTTGATCATGTGTCCCGTAACACCGAGCCATTGTAGCCCGCCGTTGGCGCCGCCGCCAGCGGGATAGACTTGCGTCGGCAATTCATACACGGAATGCGGCGTGTCAAAAGCCAGGTAGAGAAAGAACGGTTGATCCGGATGGGCCTTATGCTGGTCGGTGATCCACTTTTTGGCGCGCGCCGTGAAGAGGTCGGCTGTGTAACATTTGTCGAGTTTGGGCGTGATGTTGTTCGTCCCATCGTAACATTGCTTGCTGCGATTGCTGTAGATCGCTTCTTTTGGGTAATGATCGTGCCCGTCGCCATGCCGCTCGTAACCGAAGAAATAATCAAACCCGCGCCGGGTCGGATAAGCCGGCCATTCGGCGGGAGTGGTGCCGCCTTTGTCATCGCCCCCCAAGCCCCATTTGCCGATCGCCGCAGTCGCGTAGCCTGCAGCCTGGAGCACCGTTCCCAGCGTGTGATTGTCGGCCAGGGCTTTGTCCCATTGCTGATCCCTCACGTTGGCATGACCTTGATGGATCCCCAAGAGCAACGACGCCCGCGAGGGGGCGCAAACCGGCGCGGAACAATAATGCCGGCGCAGTTGCATTCCCTCGGCGGCAAAAACGTCCAAGTTCGGCGTCGTCTCTTTCGGCAAACCGGGCCGACGGGCATTTTGGAAGAGCACACCCAAGTCGCCGTAGCCCAAGTCGTCGCACAGGATAAAAATTATATTGGGGCGCCGGGCCGCGATGGCTGGATCAGTCACGTCCAACGGCTCACCCCTCCCTGCGGCCGACGCGCGATCAAGAGCCAAAAAAAGTGGCAGAAAAAACAAGATAACAATGGAAGAAATGACTTTATATTTTATTTGCATTCCTGCATTCACAATTCAACCATGGCCCAATCGTTTGTGCAATGGTGCTTCTTTATCCGGACCGCGTCAAGTTTAGTGAAACTACCGATGCCTGGTACAGAAATGCCAAAATTATGAAAATGTCTGGATCATTTATCCCTTTCGCTCTGTTATTTTCCTTGTTTTCTTCCGTTGTCTGCGCGCAGGAGAAACAGGAGCATTCTTTATCCTCCTCGGAGACAAGGGACGGGCAACCAGAGAGGAAGTTGAACGTCATTTTCTTTCTGGTGGATGATTTAGGCTGGAGCGACCTTGGATATGAGGGCAGCACCCTCTATGATACTCCTAATATTGACCGGTTTGCAAAGCAGGGAGTGTGTTTTACTCAGGCTTATGCAGCCTGCCCGGTTTGCTCCCCCAGCCGCGCCAGCATTCTGACGGGAGAGTATCCCAGCCGGCTCCATTTGACGGATTGGCTGCCCGGTCGAAAAAACTTTCCGTTTCAAAAGCTGAAAAACGCCGAGAGCGTCCAACATCTACCCTACGGTCAACCGACGTTGCCGGAAGTGCTCAAGGAAAAGGGTTATCGCACCGCGGTATTTGGCAAATGGCACCTGGGTGAGGACTCCGACTCCACGCAACGGCAGGGGTTTGAGCTTCATGTCCCGGACTGGAACAAAGGCTGGCCCAACGACACCTATTTTTCCCCCTACGGTTTGAAGGGGCTGGAAGGCGGGCCGAATGGAGAATATCTCACCGACCGGTTGACGGACGAAGCATTGAAGTGGATTGAGAAAAACAAGGATCATCCTTTCTTTCTTTATCTGGCTCATTTTGCCGTCCATGATCCGATACAAGGGCGCGGAGATTTGGTGGTGAAGTATGAAAGGAAGTTAGACCATACCCACGTCGCAAAGGGGGCGCCTTATATTTTGGAAGGCAATCCGGACGATCCCAATCCTTTGTCGCGAGAGGCGTTGGACGCGTTATTGCAGGACAAGCGTTACCGGGGATTCAGCCTGCTTCCCGACCGAACGGTGAAGATAAAGCAAAACCAAGATAACCCTCAATTTGCCGGCATGGTGGAAAGCATGGACGAAAGCCTGGGACGCGTACTCGCCGAATTGAGGGAGTTGAAGCTGGACGACAAAACCATGGTGATATTCTTTTCTGACAATGGAGGAATGTCGGCGGCCAATTTTGGCGATCCCCATCGGATAATTTCAAAAGGAAAGCTGGATAAGGCTTATGCCACCTCCAATCTGCCGTTGAGAGGAGGCAAGGGATGGCTGTACGAAGGGGGAATTCGTGAGCCACTTATCATATATTGGCCTCACCAAGGCAACAACGGAACGATTTGCGACGTCCCGGTGATCAGCACCGATTTTTACGCCACCATCCTTAATATACTTGGGTTGCACCCGCCAGCGTCCGGCGAAGACGGCATGGATGGCGTGAGCATTGCCCCCTTGTTGAAGGGAAGCAAGGACGGGGCGGATAAGCTCGCAAAAAGACCTCTCTATTGGCATTGGCCGCATTACAGCAATCATGGTGCGCAAAGTCCGGGCGGTGCGATCCGGTATGAAGATTACAAACTGATAGAGTACTACGAAAATAACACGGTGCAATTGTTTAATCTGAAAACTGATCCGGGGGAACAACACGACCTGTCCAATTCAGAACCGGAAAGGGTCCAAGAACTGAGAGGTATGTTGCATGATTGGAGGAAAAGTGTGAACGCGGAGATGCCGGTCCCCAATCCCAAGTATGATCCAAATAAACACTGGCCCACTGGTGAAATAAACGACGAACCTTGACCTCGGGATGTTTCACGCTCTTCGGTAAGGAAAGGACGAAAATAGGTTGACATTTGCCGGATTTTGCGCAATCGTTTGCGTTACTTAATGTACGTGCGAAAGGCCATTGAATGCCTCTAATTCCGAAACAGGAGGCAAAGGATTGCGCAAGCCCAATGGAGACTCAAAATAAGTCAAGCTGGGGATGCCAGGTGTTCGCCTGGCGCGGTTTCACTCTCATTGAATTGTTGGTGGTGATCGCCATCATCGCCATTCTGGCGGCGCTGCTGCTTCCCGCCCTGGCTCGCGCCAAGGAACAGGCGCATCGCACTCAATGCAAGTCCAACATGCGCCAGGTTGGCCTCGCTGTTGTCATGTATTCCCAAGACAGCAGGGATTACTTCCCTCCCGCGTTGCGTGGTGACGGTTTCTATCATGCTGCGTGGCTGCCCCTCAACCTAACCAACTCTCCCACCAACGTGATCAACTATTTCATCACGGGCATGAGCATGCAGACCAATGTTCTGACTTGTCCCGACAAGAACTGGGATGGGACATGGATCTGGAACGATCCGGGTTTGGGCACTCGCATCGGGTTCTATACCGGCTGGAGTTTGCCGACGTTCGAGAATACCGAATCGCGCACCGGGAATTACGGAACATCTCCGTGGCCATGGGATTCACCGCAGAAATCCAAGGACCAAACCCCTTATTCGATGTTGCTGGCGGACATTATCGAAAAAGGCACTGATGTGGACGGTTCGCTGTCCCACGTTACCGACGTGCCTCACACTCCCACCGGCAGCAAAGCCAGCGGGGACGGACAATTAGTGGAACCATCAGTCTTGAATTCGGAGGGCGGCAACTTCGGCTGGGTGGATGGATCTGTCACCTGGCACATTCAATCTGTGATGCATCCGCACGTTGTGCAATGGAGTTCCACGTACGTGGAAGAGACATCTTTCCAAGGCTATTGGTAATGCGCTACTCTTCTTCAATGAACGATCAGATTCGGTCCCCGGCTGCCAATGCCCTGATCATTGCCGTCCTTGTGTCAGCCGCCCTGCTCTCGCGCGTGTCAGCCTCTGATATTTCGCCTTTGCCCGACAAAGTGGTTTGCGTTATTGCGGACCGGCAGGACACGCAAGTTCCAGACCGGGTGCATCTGACGGGCTGGGTGGGGACACGGATGGCTGTCAACGAATCAAATCGCCTGGCAAAACTGGATGTGGACCGATTGCTGGAAGGTTATCGCAAACGTCCGGGCCGGCAGACCTGGGACGGAGAACACGTTGGCAAATGGTTGCACGCCGCCACGCTGGCCTGGGTCAATACGGACGATCCGCTGCTCCGCCAGAAACTGGATTTCATTGCTGCCGAGCTGGTCAAATGCCAGCTTCCGGACGGTTACCTGGGAACGTACCTGGAGAAGGACCGCTGGACGGCATGGGACGTATGGGCGCACAAATACAATCTCATTGGCCTGACCACCTACATGCGTTACACTGGCAACTTGGAGCCTCTGCCCGCCTGCCGCCGCATGGCCGACCTGCTCTGCCGAAGTTTTGGCGATCAACCCGGCCAGCGCGACATCATCAAGGCCGGATACCACAAGGGCATGGCGCCGACGAGCGTGCTCGAGCCGATGGTGTTGCTTTACCGCATGACCGGCGAACCGCGTTACCTTGATTTCTGCAAATACATCCTGCGCGCATGGGAACAGCCAAACGGACCAAAAATCATCTCCACCCTGCTGACCGCCAAACGCGTGGATAAAGTCGGAGACGCCAAAGCTTATGAAATGCTTTCGTGCCTCAACGGCGCGCTGGAATACCATCGCACGGTCGGCGACCCCAAAATCCTCCAGGCCTGCCTCAATGCATGGCGGGACATTGTGGACCATCGCCTCTACCCCACCGGCACGGCGAGCTATCGCGAGATTTTCCACGAGGATTTCGATTTTCCCAATAACAACAATGTCGGCGAGACCTGTGTCACCGTGACCTGGCTGCAATTCAATGCCCAGTTATTGCGCTTGACAGGCGGGAAACGTTTTGCCGATCAGATCGAAAAGACCGTTTTGAACCAGTTGATGGGCGCCCAAAGTTGCGACGGCACGAAATGGGGTTATTATGTGCAAATGGAAGGGCGGAAACCGTACACCAACAACCTGGATGGGAATTGCTGCCTGTCCAGTGGCCCAAGGGGCATCGCTCTTGTGGCCACATTTGCGCTCACCACCGATGCCGACGGCGTGGTGGTCAATCTCTACGATGCCGGAACGGCGCGGCTCAATCTTCGCGACGGGACCCCGGTTGCGCTGGCCACGCAAACAGATTTCCCCGAAGGCGGGAACATTGAGATGACGGTAACGACCAGGGCCAAAAAACCATTTGTTGTCAAATTACGAATTCCGGGTTGGTGCGAAAATGCCGACGTCCAGGTCAACGGCAAGAATACCAAAGGCACGACCGGCGCGGACGGCTATCTGGCGGTTCGGAGACACTGGCACGACCAGGATAAAATTCAACTTCACTTGAACATCGGCACGCGCATCCTCATGGGCGACCATAAAAACGAAGGCAAGCTGGCGGTGTGTTACGGCCCTTTGGTGCTGGCGGCTGACGAGGCTCTTTCTGGAGGACAATCCAATTTTTCCATTCCTGACTCCGATCCAAACCAACTGCGCATCACACCGGAAGCCGCGCCTGCCAAACTCGATTCCTGGCCGGGCGCAAGGGTTTTTGGCGTGGCCGACGATGGAACGAATCTGGCCATGCGCCTGGTGCCGTTCGCCGACGCGGGCGAAACCGGCGCTGATTACCAGATTTGGCTGCCGTTCGGTCCGCCGCGTGCCCGGCGAAATTACACAATATCCCAATGAACCGAACAACCGAAAAACAAATCAACAAGTCCAAGCCCGCGGAACCCGCGCGGCCATTGCGTACTCCACTTCCCACTTTGCAGCGTATTGCCGATCAGTCGGGGCTGTCCGCCTCAACGATTTCACGAATCCTGAGCGGGCAGGCCGGCCGCTATCGCATCAGCAAAAAGACCGAGGCTGCCGTCCGCGCGCTGGCCAAGCAGGTCAATTTTGTTCCCAATCAACTGGCGCGCGGCCTGCGCCTGAAAAAGACCCTGACCATCGGACTGGTCATTCCTGACATTTCGAATCCTTTTTTCGCCGGCATCGCGCAGCAAGTCGCCTTGGGCACGCACAGGCACGGCTACTCCGTGATATTGTGCGACAGTCAGGATAGCATTGAGCTGGAAGCCCAATCCCTCGCGCTTCTGCAAAGTCGCAGCATCGAAGGAGTGGTGCTTTGCCCGGTTGGCCAGTCATCCAAGCATTTGTCCGCCTTCGCCCAAGGCGGCTTGCCGATGGTTCTGGTCGATCGCTTTTTCCCCGACACGTCCATCCCTTTCGTAAGTTCCGACAATGCCGCCGGGGCCAGACTGGCGACTGAATTGTTGATTGACAATGGACATCGCCGCATTATCTGCCTGCAAGGGTTGCGCGGCACTTCTCCCAATGAATTCCGCGTCCAGGGCTATAAAGAAGCGCTGGCCGCGCATCATACTCCCGTGGATGAATCCCTCATTGCGGGCGACAGTTTCACAGAGGAAAGCGGCTACATCGAAACCAAATTGCTGCTCCGCACGCAGCCGGACGCCAGGGCCATCCTTGCCTTGAGCAACCTGAACGCGTTGGGAGCCGTCCGGGCGCTGGCCGAGGAAAAGCGCAAAATCCCCGACGACATGTCCATCATCTCTTTTGATGATCCGCCCTATGCGCCCTATCTGTCGCCGCCGATGACAACAGTGGCCCAGTCTTATTCGGAAATGGGGACCGTGGCCGTCAAATTACTTTTCGATCAAATTCAATTTCCGCGCCGGCAAACCACGGGAGGCATTTTGTTGCCCACCACCATCGTCGTCCGGCAGTCGGTAAAAAAGTTGACGCCCATCCCTTGAAGCCTGCGCCTTCCATCCTTGTCGTCGGCAGCTCAAACACCGACATGGCCGTCAAGTTGGACCGCCTGCCAAAACCGGGCGAAACCATTTTTGGCGGCGAGTTTGCCAGCGCGTCCGGCGGCAAGGGGGCCAATCAGGCCGTCAGCGCCGCCCGGGCCGGCGGGGCCGTGACCTTCATCGCCCGCATTGGCCGTGATTTGTTTGGCGATCAGGCCGTCGCAGGCTTCGTCGCCGACGGAATCAACGTCAACTATTTGATTCGGGATCAATCGCACCCGTCGGGCGTCGCCTTGATCTTCATTGGGCGCGCCGGGGAGAACAGCATCGCGGTGTCGCCCGGTTCGAACGGAAAACTGGCCCCGGCAGATTTGAAGAAAAATCGCAAGGCATTTGACGATGCCGGCGTGCTCGTCCTGCAATTGGAAATCCCAATGAAAACGGTCGAAGCAGCCGCTGCACTGGCCGTCGGGGCTGGCCTGCGCGTCGTTCTAAACCCGGCTCCGGCCCAATGGCTGCCAGCCAGCCTGTTGCGGCGGGTTTCCGTACTGACTCCAAACGAGAGCGAAACGGAATTGCTGACCGGCGTAAAGCCGACCGACGTGGCGGCGGTGGGCAGAGCCGCGGCGGAACTCCTTTCACGCGGAGTGCAAAACGTGGTCATCACATTGGGAGCGCGCGGAGCCTACGTCGCCGGAAAAGACGGCAACCATGTGATTCCAGGATACAAAGTCAATGCAATTGACACCACCGGCGCCGGAGATGTCTTCAGCGGCGGCCTGGCCGAAGCCTTGGCGGAAGGCAAACCGCTGGTCGAGGCGGCGCGCTTTGCCAACGCCGCCGCCGCCATCTCCGTGACCCGCATGGGCGCGCAGACCTCGGCTCCAGCCCGCCAGGAAATCGAGCACATGCTGGCCACGGGCGAGGTCGAACGGCCTGTGCTTTCCCCGGTTCCCGCCGCGCAAAGGAACGGTCACCCTGCACCGTTTCCGTGGAAGCGGACAGCCAGAATCGAAGTTTGATCCATATGAAATTCCGTATCTTTTCGACTTTCCTTCTCGCCACGGGGGTCCTGGCGGGTGGTTGCGGCAAATCAGAAGACAAGACGCCGGCCAAGCCGAAAATCGCTCTGGTCATGAAATCGCTGGCCAACGAATTTTTCAGCACCATGGCCGAGGGCGCCAGCAAGCATCAAAAGGCCCATGCCGCCGAGTACGACCTGCTGGCCAACGGCATCAAAAACGAGACCGACCTTGCCGAGCAGGTGAACCTTGTCGAACAGATGATCGCACAACAGGTCGCCGCCATCGTCATCGCCCCGGCGGATTCCAAGGCGCTGGTCACCGTGCTCAAGCACGCCAGGGCGGCCGGCATTTTGATTATTAATATTGACAACAAACTCGATGCCGGTGTCCTCAAGGAGGCGGACCTGCAAGCGCCTTTCGTCGGCCCGGACAACCGCGCCGGCGCGCGCAAAGTGGGCGAAGTCCTGGCCAAACAACTGAAAGCCGGCGACAGCGTCGCCATCATCGAAGGAATTCCCACGGCTTTCAACGGCCAGCAAAGGCGGCTGGGGTTCGAAGACGCGATGAAGGCCGCGGGCGCGAATATTGTCAGCGTGCAGAGCGGCGATTGGGAAATGGAAAAAGCCAACAGCGTTGCCGCCGCCATCCTCAGCGAACATCCCGACCTCAAAGCTCTCTTGTGCGCCAACGATAATATGGCGCTGGGCGCGGTGTCGGCGATTGAGGCCTCCGGCAAAACCGGAAAAGTCCTGGTGACCGGCTTCGACAACATCAATGCCATTCATCCGCTGATTGACAAGGGCATAGTCACCGCCACGGCGGACCAGCATGGCGATCAGCTTGCCGTTTTTGGCATCGAAGCCGCCCTCAAGATTTTACGTGGACAAGCCCCGCCCGCCGACCAGACCACGCCAGTGGACGTGATCACCAAATAACGTCCGCGGAATTTTATTTCTTGGACGATGTTAAACGGAAGGCCAGCACCGGCGAGCCGCCGCCGTCCCCAAAACGACCCGTAATGCGAATGCCCGCATTGGTCATCCCGTCCGCCACCGGATGAGTCAAAAGCAGTCTCACTTCCTTGCGTTCACCCGGCTCGATTTCCACTTCATGCGCCATCTCTGCCGCCCAACGAGTCGGGGTTTTTACCTTCAGTTTGCCGCGAACAGTCTTCGCGCCAAAATTATAAAGGAGTACAGGAATTATCATTTCCCGGCCCTCCGGCAGCCTGTAGGCCGATTCCTTCAGCACAATGTCCTTTTCCGGCAGGAGCGCCTGCAGGACCACTGGACCGGGGCGGCCTGTCAATAATTTCTCCGGTTTGGGCGGTGCGATCAGCGCGGGACGGGTCCCTTTGGCCAGTTCGAAATACAGCGGCGCCCGGCTGACTTTCAGGACGTTGCTTGAAACAGCGCGCGCGCGGCCCAGGTGATCGAAGCAGGCGGTGGGCGGCTTTTGTAATACAAATGTAGTATTAGTGTTCGACCAGATGACCAGGATGTCTGTCTGCCGGCCATCGGGTTTGGCGCTGAACAGATAGCCGTGCATTTCCGAATTAATGCTTTGCACGCGTCCCAGCGGCCGGGCATCCGCCAGCAGGCGGCCCGCCGCCGCCACGGCTAGAAATGCCGGGCGCGGCGTCAGATCAGGGTGAAGAACACCGTATTGCCTCTGGTATTCCACATAGTGCGGCAGCATGAAGTAAAAAACGGCCTGCGCGCCTTCGTAAATGTCCATGCTGTAAATCATCGTCACACGCTCGCTTTGCACGCGCAAGTCCGCCTCGCTCGGCTCCTTCGTTTTCTCATCCTTCCACTGGACGATGACGTTGCATTCCGTCACCCACATCGGCTTGCCGGCGGAGACGGAACGGAACTCCTGGAACAACCGCGGATAGTCTTGAAGCGGATCGTAGTGATGAAGATTAAAGGTGTCAAAGTAGGGCCAGGCCTCGTTGTCCTGAAAATCGTGGAGCGTGGCCAGCCGATGGATGGCAAAAACGTTTTGACAAACCGTCAGCCCCGGGTTGCCGGCCTTCAGGCCAAGCCAGGCCGCTTTTTGCAACGTGGCCATTTCACTGCCGGTGTGGCCGCCAAACTCCTTGATGTCCGCTTCATTCCACGGCTCGAAAGCCTCAATCTGACCCTGCCAGCGCAGCGCCAGTTCGCGATAAAAATTATAGATGTCGCGCAAATCCGGCGGGAAATGCAGGTTGTTGATGTTGGCCCAGCCGGCGGACGCATGGTTGACCTCCAGCACCTGCAATCCGGCGGCGGTTTGCGCTCGCACTGAATCATCGTAACGCGTGTGGACGGCGAACTGGCCGGAGTGGGTGCGCGCAAGGGTTCCAGCACGCCAAGAGTAACCTTGTTGGTCCCATGGCCAGTCCCGCGAACGATTTTATACCAACCCACCGGTAACGGCCCAACCTCGGCCTTTCCATCCTTGAAGCGCCCACTGGCCGCAACCTTGCCGTCGTAATCGATGGCGCGCCACGTTTCGACTTCGCCCGGCGGCTCTGCCACCACCACCGGCTCGCTCGCCAGAAAAATATTGCCGGGATGCGATGGCAACGGATTAGGAATGGCGCGATCGGGAGAGCCTGCTACCACTCGAAATGCCGCTACCGCCACAAGCGCACCGATTCCAGCCCTGAGAACGATTTGCCTCATCCGCCTATTGCACCAAATGGAAAAAGAGCGCGTTTGCTTTGTTAAAGGCGTTGGTGTAAGGACTGGTCGCACCCACAATATTTGTATAGGGGCCCGCGACATTTGTCGAGGACTGAAGATTGTACAGGCCGTTCCACGTCAGGATGATAGCGCCGGGAGTTCGGCTGAAATTGAAATAGGGCTCACCCGGTCCAAAACGCACCCCGCGGATATTCTCGTTGACGCCCGCCGTGTAGATGGTCGCCCCGCTCACAGTGGTGCCATTCATGTCAGTAACGCACACCACATGATTGTAATTTGCATCGTAGGTCGTGCCGTAAATCACCGGGTAAGGTCCGCTAAAATCAACCGCCATATAAAGGATCCCGACGAAGTTCGCGCTCAGCGTGTATTGATAAGCCCAATTGCCGCCGTTGAATTGATAGTACGCGGGTCCGGCGGGGGTGCTCACATACATGTTGGTTCCCGTCGAATCAATGGCCAGATCACCAGGCTCGGTCGGTGTGAACAAAACCGCCGGATTCATGAAAGCGGTGGGGAGACCCGTCCAATCGACAACCGCTTGAGACCCGCTGCCGGCGGATTTCTCGCCGACGCCATAAAGATTGCCGTTAAAAATATTCACCGTGCGCAAATTGACCTGCGAAGTCTCAATGAGCACGCTCGGCGCGCCCGTGTTGTAATAATAGCCTCCGCTGGCTCCGCCCACGCCCCAGAAACTGTTCGTGCCGTCCGAGGTGGCTCCACGAAAGAAAGTATCGTTAAAAGAGTTGGTGTCGGCAATCGGCAGCAAATAATTCGCGCTTGAGTTTAGCAGGGCTATGCCTCGAGGGACAGAGGTTGGGACGGACACCTGGAGAGCCGCCGTATAGGGCACGGGCGTATTATAGCCGGCCAGAACCAGTTCGAGTCCGTCCTCTGATAGTGACAGCGCCGTGCCTGTCAGCGTGGTGCCGCTTTCCGACGGCCCTATCCCAATCAATGCTGAAGCGCCGTTGCTGGGAATGCAGACTGTATTGAGATACGTGCCGTTGGTCGTGATTTGATCCAGGAAGAGGCTGTTCCCATTGTAATTCGGGGTTTGTGCGCCGTCGCCCACCCGTACTATTACCAGATTTGTGCTGTAGAAATGAATCGACGGCACAACACCAAGCGCCGCCACCGAACTGGTCGCCGAACCTGCAATATTAGCGACAACCACCTTGAAATTTCCGCTCATTCCGAGTTGCACATTGGGCACAGTATAATAGGAGTTGGTTGTTGTCGCCACAAGGACATTGTTGGAATACCATTGATTGGTCATCGGCGTGGCGCCGCTTGTGCCCACCGCAAATGTCGCGTTGTTTCCGGGGGTGAGGGTGAGGGGAGAAGGCTCCGAAATGATGGTCGGCGAAGTCAAAACGTTCAGGACGGCATTGGCGCTCTGGATGTTCATGCCCGATCCGTCAGTCACCAGTACGCTATAACTCCCGTCATCCCCGGCTGACACCCCGGAAACCGTCAACGTTGCTGTTTGGGAGCCAGTGATGTTGCCGCCATCGCCGGAGTAGGCAACGGTATTCTTGCTCCATTGATAAGAAACAGTGGGCGCGCCGATGGCGCCAACGTTGAACGTGGCTGTGGTTCCCTGCACATTGCTGACTGAGACGGGCTGGCTCGTGATAATGGGTTCAATCACTGTTAGCGTGGCAGTGCCGTCACTTTGCGCCGTGCCGCCCGTATCGGTCACGTTCACGTAATAGGTTCCGGCATTTAGATATGAAACCGCCGTCACCGTCAGATTACTGGTCAGGCTGCCGTGAATGTTGCCCCCATCCGTTAATGCGGGGCCGTCATTCAAGTTCCATGAGTAACTCAGGGTCGTCTGCCCCTGTGCCGACACTTTGAAGTTCGCTGTTGTTCCATAATTAGCGGTGACACTTTGCGGCTGGACGAGGATCGCCGGATCGCCGACAGCCAAGGTCGCGGAGATGCTCTGGACCACGCCACCATTCCCGTTGGTCACGGATACAACATATCCTCCGGAGTCGCTGGAGGAAATACTTGACAGTGTCAATGACGGGGTGAAGGCTCCGGAAACGTTCCCAACATTGCTCAGGGGCACGCCGTTTTTGTACCAGCCATAGGCCAGCGTCGGAACGCCGCCCGCGACCACGGTAAAGACAGCGGTGGAGTTGGGGGCCAATGACAGGCTCGCCGGCTGGGTGTCAATCCACGGATCATTTACGGACAAACTCGCCCCTGAACTAGTGACAGTGCCATAATTATTGCCGACAACGACCGAATAAGTGTCATTATTGTTCGCGTTGCAGTTATTAATGGACAACGTCGCCGTGCTGGAGCCAACGATCTGTCCGCCGTCTGACAAATTACCGGAACTGTTCATCCATTGGTAGCTCAACGGCGTTCCTCCGGTCGCATAGACCGAAAACGTGGCCGTCGTCCCGGCGTTTGTGTTCAGGGACGCAGGCTGTGTTTGGATGTCTGGCGCGCTCGTCACAACAGCCCAACTGAGGGCCACGCGCACATCATCCACCACATAAGCCGGTGTCTGAGTTGTAGTAAAGCAGCCGAGCATGAGCGATTGGATGAGTCCACCACTGGGACCGCTCCCGGCAGTCCCGGTGACGGTCGGGGTCGGCGGTGTCGCCGCGCCAAAGGTGCTGGTTGGGGGGTCAATCCACAAGTTTGCATTCCCTGTCGTGAAATCGTAATCGGCGACGATAAACAAAATATCGCCCACTTGATGTACACTGGTGTCGTAAACGTAGTCGGCCGTGGTTTTTGGAGGGCTTAACGCAACGCCAAGAACATAGCCGGTCCCGGACGCCTTTGTCACCACCTGAGCTTCGGCGCGGGCCACTGCCGCTTTTTGCGCACCGGTGCTATCTCCCAGGGCCACAAAGAAATTGGCCGCGGGGCTCGTGGATAGGGCCGAGATGCTGGTGATTTGCACCATGAGTGAATAATAAACTTGTCCGCTGGAAATAGGCCCGAATGGGAGCGCCATCCGGCCCATGTTGCCCTCGCCAGCCGGAATAGTCAGGCTGTTGCCGGGAGAGGCGGATAGCCCTGGGTAGGCGAGATTACCACTACTGATGGTGGGTGTACCGGAGGTCAGGCCGGGTTCGTTGCTGATGCACAACCAAATACCGCCGGTGGCGTTGGTCACAGGCAACTCTGCGGTCCCGGTGCCGCTGCAGAGAAGTGAGCCGATGGCATAAGGGCTTCCGCCATAGGCCGTCGCATTCGCGAACGGCTCATAAATGGATAGGGCGGAAACGCGTTGCAGTGCGACAACAAGAGACAACAAAACGAGTAATCTTTTCATAAGTTGATGTGGGTCGAAGGACTGGCCGCCAAGTGAAAAACGCGAAAAAAAAATTTCATTTCTGCCTTTTGCGCAAACCATTGTGCTTTTGGACAATAAAAGACGCATATATTTCTTTTCACTGTTTTTAGTCTTATAGGACAATTGTTTGTGCAAAATTGGTTTTTGTCAACTCCAAAACGCAAAAAATGGGGGAAAATGGAAAATGAGCTTGTGGTGCAAAGTTCGTGATTTGGCCTGCGCGGGGGCCGCACCAATCAAGGAAAATCTCCGCTCGCCCGGCCTTGGGCGGGTTTATGGCCCCGGCTCCAGATGAGAGAGGAGGTGCTGATTGTGCCTGGCAATGGAACACTTGGGCAACTCCGCCATCGTCCCAATGGTGTAGGTGCCTCCCACGGGGCAGACTGGCTGCCCGCGCGGAAGATAGCGATTCAGATCATCCCAAGTCGGTGTGTTGTTGGAACTGGCGCCGGTTTTTTGCGCCCAAGCCGCTTTGGCCTGGGTGATGTGCCGCAATGAGTTCGCGCATGCAATCGCGGCATCGCTCGCAGCCGGGTTTTCCGCCGCAGTCTTGTGGCAGCCGCAAAAAGCCAAAAGCAACAAACACGCTGCGGCCAGTTTCGAGATGCTTTTCACGGTCAACTATTGAGGCTCCGGGAAATTGGGCGCGGCCGCCGGGTTTTGTGGATACGACGTGTGCGATATCAGCCACCTCAAATCAATGAGATTGCCACCAACGGTGGCAGTGGTAATCGGAAATGCCTCTGCATAGGTCCCACTCCCATTATCCACCGATTGACCAAGAGTTCCTTGAACAAAAGGCGCATTTCCCAGGATGTTCCCCCTCCAGTGGTGTATCTCTGCGTGGCCGTCAGCGAAGGAAAACGGCGCCGCCCCATTATGCAGGTCAGTGGGACAATCAATAAATTCGCCTCCTGAGGAGTAATCCGCGATCTGGACCGCAAGTTGGCCATCATTGATGGAATCCGGGTGCTCGTCGTCAAAGACAAATAAGTTTGCAGGACCGGGATGATTCATTTGCGAAGCCTTTTGGTAACAAAACCCGTAAGTCTGGTCGTCGTTCTTTGAACCGTCGAGCCACTGCCCGGTCACTGGGCCGCCGGATGTCGTATTCCACCCGCTCGCTGCTGACCAACAAGTGCCCACTGCCTGATTGGCCGAATAACTGCGGACTCGCAGATTGGCGGAAGATGCCATAACCTGGCTAGGATCCGCCGGGCACTTCCAGAGATAAGGCTGTTTAATGTAGGGCGTAAAAAGCGAATAAAAGCCGCCGACACCGGGGTATTGGGCGACGAGCAAACTCAAGTTGGTGGCTTCGTAGCCTCCATTAACCATGTCCGTCCCCCAGTCCATTTCGACCGTGACCCAGTCCTCTTGAGCGACTTTACCTTCATCTTGTTCGGGTTGGTTCGGGAACCAAAGCCCTTGGCTGTCGTCTGCGTACATTTGCGCCGCAAGAATGAGTTGCTTCATGTTGCTTAAGCACTTGATGCCTTGGGCCTGGGATTTGGTGCGCGCCAAGGCTGGTAGTAGCATTGCGGCCAGAATGGAAATGATGGCGACGACAACCAGCAATTCGATCAGAGTAAACGCACGACGATTTCGGCCATTTGTGCAAACCATTGTGCTTTTAGGCAATGCCAAACGCATATGTTTCCTTTCACAGTTTTAGTGTTGAGAACAATCGTTTGCGCACACTTGGGATTTTGTCAACCTCAAAATGCAAAAATCATAAAAAAAGGCTGCAAAAGGCGGTCAATTCGCCGGCACCAAGGCAAAATCATGGTGCTCCAGGCTTGCCCTAAGACGGCGCGACATTCTTCGGCAACCCAAGCTGTCGAAATGCCCTCTCTGTCTCGCGGCGAGTCGGAATGGCATCCTGCGCTCCCGCCGACAGGGTGGTCAGCGCGCCCGCACAGTTGGCGTGCTGGATGGCGGTCAAAATCTCCATGCCTTCGGCCCGTCGCGACGCCAGGACGCCGGCAAAAGCATCGCCGGCTCCAACCGTATCCTTCGGCTTTACCCGAAGGGTCGAGACCTCCCCATACTCTGTCAAGTCAAGATACACGGTGGACTTCTCCCCGCGTGTGATGATCAATCGGCCAATCTTGCGTTTCGCCAACGCGCGCCGCCACTGCGGAAGCGAGTTGGAAATATCTTTGACGTGCAATCCAAAAATGGCCCGGGCTTCGCCGGCGTTGGTAATGACGGTGTCCACTTGACAATCGCCCCATGGAAAACCGCCAGCCAATGGGGATGGGTTGAATATGACCGGCACCGCGGCACGATTAGCGATGCGCACGGCTGCAATCACGGCCTTCATTGGAACTTCCTGTTGCAGAAGCAGGATTTCCGCGCCGGCCACAAGCTTTCGCCCGGACTGAATGGCCTCCGACTTTAATTCCCCATTTGCCCCGGCGGCAAAAATAATCATGTTTTCCGCCCGATTATTCACCGCGATCAAGGCCGTGCCGGTCAGAGCCTTGTTCGTCGTGGAAACCCATTGCGCATCGATTCCTTCGGCCCTCAGACGCTTCCGGTAGGCCCGGCCCCCGTCATCCGCGCCCACACAACCGATCATGCACACACTGGCCCCCTGGCGCGCCGCGGCGATGGCCTGGTTGGCGCCCTTGCCGCCGAAGCGTCGGATCAATTTTGTGGCAGTGACCGTTTCGCCACTCACCGGCAAACGTGTCACCGACGCGATATAATCCACATTGAGCGAGCCTACCACAACTACCTTGGGACGTGTTTGTGACATATTTTCTTATAGACTTCGGTTCGCCGGATGCAAATGGCGCCGCCAGGCGTCGAGGATGACCGCTGCCACAATGACTGCTCCCGTGATGACGCGTTTGGCCGGCTCGGACGCGCCCACTTGCGCCAAACCGGCTTCGAGCGTGGCAATGATAAGAACGCCAAAAAAAGTATTTACAACAGAACCGCGGCCACCCATGAGGCTGGTGCCGCCAATCACCACCGCGGCAATTGCTGAAAGTTCCAGGCCCACTCCCGCATTGGGATCGGATGAGCCCAACCGCGAAGTGTAAAACACCCCGGCCAGCCCGCTGAGCAAGCCCAGCAACGCGAAGACCGCTATTTTGGCGGGTTTGGGGTTGATGCCTGCCAGGCGCACGGCCGATTCATTGGTGCCGATGGCGACCAGATAGCGGCCGAAAACGGTTCGGGACAGCGCGACCTGCCCCGCCACAACCACCAGCACGGAGATGATAAAGGCGGGCGACACCCCCAAACCATGGATCGGCCCCGACAACCCCTCCACTTCGCCGCCGATATATTTCGTTTGCGAATGCGTCGTTAGATAAGCCAGGCCGCGCGCCACTTCCAACATACCCAGCGTGACAATGAACGACGGAATGCCCAGACAAACGCTAATCGCGCCATTGAGCGTGCCAGCCGTGAGACCGATACCAAGGCAGACCATTGTTCCCGACCAGAAAGACAGGTGATAATCCATCATAGCCACGCCCAGCACGGAGCCACACAACCCCAGCACAGAGCCTGCGGAAAGATCTATTCCTCCGATGATGAGCACGAGCGTCATGCCAGCAGCGATCACGACCAGGGCCGGAATGCGATTGGCTAGTGCCGCAAATGTTCCGGCACTGAGAAAATTATGACTCAACATCCCAAACAACAGCACCAGCCCAATCCATATCACCAGCATGGCGGTGTATTGGGCAATTTTGGTGGATTGTATCATCGTGGATTAGACGTACCCGCTGAACGCGGCCCGCGTGATTTTTTCCTGTGTCCACTCGCCCGCCACGAATTCAGTGGTGATTCTTCCCGCCGACATCACAAGGAGACGATCACATATCAGCATCAACTCCGTCAATTCGCTCGATACCACCACCACCGCTTTGCCGGCATCGGCCAGGTCGCGCAACAACTGATATATGGTGTCTTTGGCCGCGACATCTATGCCACGCGTCGGTTCGTCAAAGAGCAGGATGCGGCAATCGCGCGCCAGCCAGCGGGCCATGACCACCTTCTGCTGATTGCCGCCGCTGAGTTCCCCAACCGCCTGCTCCAACGAGACGCAATGGACTTGCAACCGCCGTGAGAATTTTTCGGTTGTCTCCGTTTCTGCTCGGCCATCCAGCCAGCCACCCTTGCCGGCATGTTGCCGGAGCGTGGCCAGCGTGGTGTTGACTCGGATTGATTGCGACAAGAGCAGGCCGTCTTGCTTGCGGTCCTCTGGCACCAGCCCAATGCCGGCTCGAACCGCATCCACCGGGCTGCCAATGACCACGGCGTTCCCCTCCACCAGAATCTCGCCGCCGTCCCTTTCATCCGCGCCGAAAATGGCGCGCAAAGTTTCCGTGCGGCCGGAGCCGATCAGCCCGGCCATGCCGAGAATTTCCCCGCGCCGGGCCTCGAAGCTCACATCGCGCACGCGGCCGCGCGTGCGCAGATGCCGCACGCTCAGCGCGACCTCTCCACTGGCCGCCCCACGAATATTCTTTCGCTCCGGCAAATCATGGCCCGCCATTTCGCGGATCAACTGCGCGGGCGTCACATCTCCGGCCTCATGGGTGGCAATGTGCCGTCCGTCGCGCATCACGGTAATGCGATCGGCCACGCGGCAAATTTCGTCCATGCGATGGCTGATGTAAATAATTCCCACCCCTTCCGATTGCAGGCGGCGAATGTTCTCAAAAAGCCGTTCTATTTCCGGATCCGTCAGCGCCGCAGTCGGCTCGTCCAGAATGAGGAGCTGGCAATCCCGCGCCAGCGCGCCCGCGATCTCGACGAGTTGTTGATGCCCGACGCCAAGCTGGTCGGCCAATTCCGCCGGATCCAACTCGTTCAGCCCGACCCGCGCCAGAGCCCGGGCCGCCTTTTCCCGCAATTCCGCAAAGCGCACCAAGCCGCCGCGCTGCGGCAGCCGGTTGAGAAAAATATTTTCGGCGATGCTCAAGGTCCCGATCACATTCAGTTCTTGCAGCACCATGACAACACCCGCACGCTCCGCTGCGCGCTTTGATTTTGGGCCGTAGGCCCGGCCGCTAAGCTGAATCCCGCCGCCATCGCTGGCAGCCAACCCGCAGAGAATGCGCGCGAACGTGGACTTGCCCGCGCCGTTGCTCCCGACCAACGCATGGACTTCGCCCAAGCGCAAGGCAAAGTCAAAATCAACCAAAACGGGCACATTATAACTCTTTTGCAGCCCGGTAACTTGTAAGAGTGGAATGAACATGGTTTCAACTTATTGTGCCGGCCAATGTGGTGGAGGGTGTCAAATCCATATCGTAAAGATTGGAGAATTATTTACGCCGGCACGGCCGGGTCAACACAAAAAGTGGGGACAGATTGATGATGATTTGGCAATGTCCGATGCGGGTGGATTCCTTGGAATCGCATCCTATTTGGCTCCCCATTTGGTATTCTTAAGAAAGGCAACCAAATCGGCTAACTCCTGCATGGAAAACTGCGTGTCGAGTCCTTGCGGCATGATGGATACGGTCCCCTGATGCATCTCCGCGATGTCCGACCGGGCAATATGCACTTCGGTTTGAGGTCCGGTGACTAAAACAACTTCGTCCATCCAATCCTTGCGTAACACGCCGTTGTAATCATCGCCGGCCTTTGTCTGAACGATCATCGGTTCATAACTACGAACGAAGCTCGCGCTGGGATAAACAATGGACTCAAGGATATCACGCTCAGTCCGAATCCTACCCACATCAACTTTCTCGTCTTTTTATGCGACGAGGATGGAGTGAGCAAGCCGGGAAATGGGACGAAAGGAATTGACAGAACCCGCCGTCGTTAAGAAGCTTTGGTGGGCGCGGCAGGATGAACAGGATTCCAAAATGAAGCAATTTGCAATCAACGGGACTGACACCGCCGCAATGGGTTACCCCTCCATGGCAAAAGCCCGCAACAAATCGATCCCTCAAAAATCGTCGCTAAAAGCCGCCGTTGGCGCGGACGGCTCGGATTATCGCTGGCGGGCGCTGGGGATTTGTCTGGCGCTGGCCGCAATCACGTTCGCCGTTTTCGGGCAGACGCTGCGGCACGGGTTTGTTGACTTCGACGACGATGTGTACGTGTATGAGAATCCGATGGTCGCACGGGGTCTCACGTTCAAGGGGATCGTCTGGGCGTTTACACAGAGCCAGGCTTCCAACTGGCATCCGCTCACCTGGCTTTCCCACATGCTCGACTGTCAGTTATACGGATTGAATCCCGGCGGACATCATCTCACCAATGTCCTCCTCCACACGGCGACGGTGATTGCGCTTTTCCTGGTGCTGCGGCAGATGACCGGCGCTCTTTGGCGCAGCGCGTTTGTCGCGGCTGTCTTTGCCATCCATCCGTTGCGAGTGGAATCGGTGGCGTGGGTGGCCGAGCGCAAGGACGTGCTCAGCGGGTTGTTCTTCATGTTGACAATCGGCGCATACGTCCGCTATGCGCTCCGTCCTTGGTCAGTTGCACGCTACGGGCTTGTCGTGCTTCTGTTTGTCATGGGCCTGATGTGCAAGCCGATGGTGGTGACGCTGCCAGTGGTGCTGCTCTTGTTGGATTACTGGCCGTTGCAACGGATGGGAACCCGGAAGCTTTCGGGGTTGGTGATGGAAAAGCTGCCTTTATTGGCGCTCTCCGTCGCGTCCTGCGTTGCGACATTTTTGGCGCAAGACCAAGCCATTCAATCGACTGTGTTATTTGCGGTGCCGTTGCGCTTTGGCAACGCGTTGGCAGCCTGCATGATTTACCTTCGCCAGATGGTCTGGCCGTCGGGACTGGCGATGTGTTATCCCTATCCTCACAACGGCCTCTCGGGATATGAAGTGGGGCTGGCTGGGACGCTGCTGGCCAGCCTTTCAGCGGTCGCGTGGGGAGAACGGCGCACGCGACCGTGGCTGCTGATGGGATGGCTCTGGTATTTGGTGATGCTGTTGCCTGTGGCGGGAATCATCCAAGCGGGCTTGCAGGCCCATGCCGATCGCTACACCTACTTGCCGCAGATTGGGATTTACGCGGCCTTGACATGGCTGATGGCGGAGTGGAGCGCGAAGCTTCATGTGGGCCGAAGGGCGATTGGCGGTCTCATTACCGCCATGCTGGGAATGCTCATAATCTGTGCTTGGCAACAGACCACGTATTGGAAAAATAGCGAAACCTTGTGGACCCATGCCCTCGACTGCACCACAGGCAACTATGTCGCTCACAACAGCCTCGGCAATGCTCTCGGCCAGATGGGCAGAGTGGAAGAAGCGATCTCCCATTACCAAACGGCATTGGAAATCAAGCCCGATTACGCGGAGGCCCACGCCAACCTCGGCAGCGTTCTCGACCAAAAAGGAAGAGTGGATGAAGCGGAAGCCCAATTCCAAAAGGCGCTGCAAATCGAACCATCCAATCCAGCATTCCAAAATAATCTGGCGTGGCTCCTGGCCACTTGTCCGCAGGCGTCGCTGCGCAACGGCGACGAGGCGGTGGAACTGGCCCGGCAGGCCGACGCAGTGACCGGCGGAAAGAACCTGATCATTCTCCGCACCCTCGCTGCCGCCTTCGCCGAGGCTGGACGATTTGGCGACGCCAAGGAGAGCGCCCAAAAGGCGATTGAATTGGCGCGGGCGGCGGGGCAACAAGATTTTGTGGAGCAGTTGAAGGGCGAGTTGAAGCAGTATGAGGCAGGACTGCCTTTACATCAATAATTCCTCAGGTCATTCCGCACAATAAAAGCCGCCGCAATTGCGCCCGGCAGGGATCAGTGCTGGCGGTGGCCTCAGCGAATATCCCCGGCTTTGTGACTTCCAGTGAAACTTTCAGTAAAACGCATTAAAAGGCTATACCGCACATAAGCCAAAACCTCTTAAAACCTGCCGAGGATGCGCTAAAATCGTCTCGAAATTGAGGCTTTGACGGACAATTCCGACCTTCGCCTCCAACTCTATATAAACTGTTTGTATGCTGGCTTTATACATATTTGAATCCCTTGGAGTTGGCCGTACTGGTAAAGGTCAAGCTCGCCCAATTGGAGCTTGGCGTCTCACCCTCGTCCAGCAGTGGCTGGTTTTCTGGCCGAAGATCGTTAGTTATTGCTTTTTATCTTGAAGGCAATGCCATAAGCCATCGGCGCGCTTCACAAATACAAATCCGTAACCCTTACTGTGCGTCACCGATCCGCTGCCTTCAGGATGGGTAATGCGTATCATACCGTTGGACAAATTCGCACTCTCGACGTTCTTTCTGAAAATCCCCCAAATCTCGTCTACCTCCTTACGCAAATCTACCGCATCATCAATCGAAATATCCGTTTCGCAATTCAATATTAGTGCATCCTCTCCGTTGGGAAAGTGCATCGGAACGATGCTGGCAATCTTAATCTGCTTGCCGGACGGCAGTGTAATATATGGCGCGGCGTGGCGAGAACACCCGCTGCACCATAAGCCAACAAAGAGCAGAATTAATCCATTTCCAATTCTTAGACGCATAATTTTTCCTCCAGCGTAAAGCAGCCTAGGCTGAGCGTAAAACCTTAAAAATAAAGCCTTTTTGCAGTCCCGCGTTTAAACAACACTCCTTAGACAAAGAGGATGATTACAGCCGGATTGATTATATTCTACTCAGTCACGGCATGGATCGGGAAGCTTCCGGCGGAGACGTATGTATTGAGCCTGGCGAACTGGGGCGTGGCATCCGACCATCGTCCAGTGGTGGCTGGTTTTCTCGCCCGAAGAGCGTTCGTTATCAGAAATGTTTAACCAACAGATTGACGTCATACTAAATTCTTCGAGCGCGTGGCCGAAATAACCGCGCGCCGCCAAAAGCAGCGGCAATACAACTGAGCTGCACAAGAACACGAGGCCACTCCTGTCCTAATACTCCCCCATTAAAGTTATCGGAAACAAGAAACAAAAAATGACAGGAGAAATCGCCCAATGGCCGGGCAGCCATCGAACGGTAACCGCAGGCAGGACGACTGCTGAACCCAAAGTCAAGCAGACTGTCCCTGTCGTAAGGTCAATCCCGCAAATGCCCAGACCAGCCAGTAGCCACGTGGAAATAAAGCCCAGCAATCCGCAAAGCACCGCTAAAACAGCGCCGCATATAGTGTCTTGAGTTTGAATCGATTTCATCGTCGATGCAGGTGATTCACCTAGTTTTGCTTATCGGGACAATTGAAACTGTGGCGTTGCTCAATCATCTTACCAATGCCAAGGATACCTTTGCAGCCGACACGAATCAAGCATGCGATGGCATTCGATTCCCGACTTTTGCCGCTAAAAGGAGCATAGGCGGATTGAATTCGGGTTGCTGGAATCCCACACATCGAGTACTTTAAGGCAATGAGTTTGGACCAAATCAAAACTGAATTGGCGGAACTGCCCCAGAATGAGCAGGACCAATTGGCGGCGTATTTGGTCCACCTCCGGCATCAACGTGATGCCCGGGCTAGCGGGGAAATGAATGCGCGCCTGGACGACACAGCTCCAGACCATTGGATTTCGGCGGATGAACTCCGCGAAAAATGGAAGGACTAAGCGTTGCCGCCATACAAAGTACTTGTCTCAATTGAGATTCTCCAGCTTGAGCGCCCTTCTCGACGGCAACGCGACCAAATTCTCCACTTTTTGCAGATGCTAGCCGACAATCCCACAAAACCCGGCGATTACGAAGAGCGCGATGACGCTGGCCGGCCCATTCAAATAAAAATTGTCGGTGATTACGCGTTAACCTATTGGGCCGATCATGCGGTAAGAGAGGTCAAAGTAATCCAAATTGAAAAAGCCGACAGGCTCTTGCCTTGAGAGCGAGGGAATTGAAAGACAGTTCTGCCGATCGATGAAATCCGGGCATTCCATTCTCGACTTTTGCCGATAATAGGAGTATAGATGGAATTGATACATGAATCGCCAGGACCGGTTTCAATTTTTCTGTAGCTGCGGTGCAATTGCTTCCGCTGCGTGGCTGCTTTTTTTCCATTCGGCATCAGCCGCACCCGTTACCGCCGATATGGCCGCCAGCGCCGTGCAAGGCTGGTTGCATCAGGACCATCGTCCGCTGGGCAGCGCCTTGTCCTCCAAAATCAAAGGCACTCAGGCGGTCAACGACGCCGCCGGGAATGCGCTTTATTACGTTGTGCAATTGGACCCGTCCGGTTTTGTCATTCTGCCCGCCGACGATTTGGCGGACCCGATTGTCGTCTTCTCCGCCACCGGCAGCTTCGATGCTTCATCCAAAGGCCCGTTGGCAACCATGGTCACTCGCGATTTGCCCCAGCGCCTGGCGCGAGCGCGGGCGCGCGCCGCCGGGCAAGGCGCAGGCGCGTCGCCGGCCCGCAACAAATGGCGCGGCCTGCTGTCGGGTTCACCCAATCCGCCGCCGGATTCGGAGGAGAACGGCAATATTGTTGTTGTATCGCAAATCTGGGTTTCGCCGTTTGTCCAGACCCTCTGGAATCAAGAATCCGATGTCAGCCTCAATGAGGCCTGTTACAATTATTTCACGCCGCCCTATGCCTCGGGCACCGTGACAAATGACCCGTGTGGTTGCGTCGCCACCTGCCTGGCGCAGGTGATGTATTACTTCCAATATCCGAACACCGGCGTGGGTACGGGCAGTTATTCCATTAAGAACAACACCACGAACCAGACAGTCTCATTGCGCGGCGGCGACGGCGCGGGCGGTGTTTACGAGTGGAGCCAGATGCCGCCGTCGCCCAACGGCCCAACCACCAATCAGGCGGGCGCCATTGGTAATTTGACGCACGATGCCGGAGCGGCCGTCCACATGGCTTATACGCCAAGCGATTCCGAGGCTGCCAACACTGCCATCCCGCAAGCACTGACCAGCACATTCCTGTTCAAAAATGCCGCTTACTACGAGAACGACAGCAGCGGCCTGAGCGGCACCAGCCTGCTGAATATGATCAACCCCAATATCGATGCCCGTCTGCCGGTCATGTTCGCCATTGAACCGGATGGGGGACATTGCGTCTTGTGCGACGGCTACGGCTACAGTTCCTCGACACTTTTTCATCATTTGAACATGGGCTGGGGCGGGGACGATAATGTTTGGTACGCGCTGCCGGACATTGACACTGCCGACAACGGCGGGTTCACCACGATAGTGGCCTGTGTCTATAATATTTATACCAACAGCAGCAGCGGCCAAATCATCAGCGGACGGGTGACCGACCTGACGGGCGCGCCCGTGGCCGGCGCTACCGTGACGGCGACACGCATTGCGGGCGGCACTTACACGGCAACAACGGATACAAACGGAATTTACGCCCTGGCCCGCATCCCTCCGTCGTCGGAATACGATTTCACCGTCACCGACGGCGGCGGCAATGAGGCCACCGGTAATTATTCCACGGGCAATTCCATCTACGATGCGCTGCCCAGCGGCAATATCTGGGGCGCTAATTTTGTTTTGTCTCCGCGGCTGCTCGCCATTCCTGAAACGGGCTTTGCCTCCATCGGGCCGGTCGGCGGTCCATTCAGCGTGGCGTCCCAAACCTATATCCTGACGAACACCGCGGCTACTTCGATAAGTTGGAAGCTTTCCAACACAAACACTTGGCTAAGCGTCAGCTCCACCAGCGGCATATTGATGGGGGGCGCGTCGATCACGAACCTGACCGTTTCCTTAAATGCTACCGCCACCAATTTTGCTGCCGGGACTCAAGCCGGCTCAATTTGGATTACCAACGTCAGCAATGGCATCGTGCAGCAGTTGCAATTCTCCCTCACGGTGAAATCAGCGGATTACCCGATAGCCGTGAGCGGGTTCAATCTGGATGTGGTGGTGGAGAACATCGCCGTCGGCGGCAACACCGTCAACTATGCGGATGTCTTCGACCCCGCCTGTGCTTATCTTCAGCCTTCCCCGCCTCCGGTTTGCTTTTACGAGGCAGGGCTGACTGCCATTGATTATTTGGGAGGGACGGCTGTCCTGGGTTTGCCGCAAAGCGGGGTTTTTACGAGTTTGGTGGATCAAGCAACCACCTTCCAATTCGCCCCGTATAACAGCAGCAATGTGTTATACCTGACATCAAGCGCGCCTACAGGCTCGCTTACTTTAAACACGCCGGCAGCCTATAAATCATTGAGCGTCCTGGCCGGCTCGGCCCAGGGCGGCGGCAATGGCAAGTTGGTCCTTAATTTCGCGGACGGCACGAGCAGTTCGGCCATTCCTTTCAACGCGACCAATTACATGACGACAAACACCCCCAGCGCAGGCGCGGCCATCACAAATTTCGGTTTGCTGATCACCGGCGCTTACAATGAGTTTGGAAGTGTTGACTACTATTATTTTTATCCCACTCTCTACCAAACCACCATCAATCTGCAGTCGCTCAGCTATTATGCCAAGGCCATCAGTTCCGTGACGTTCACCATGCCCAGCGGCACCGGCACTACGGCCAGCACCGGCACTGGCATCTTCGCGCTCAGCGGCACGGAGTCGTCTGTGACCAATCCCCTCGTTTCCTTCGTCACCAACGCCGGCGCCATGATACTTTCCGGCGGCACATTCACGATGGAGTTGACCAATTTAACCGGCCAGGGGCAGGTGATCATTTCCGCCTCCACCAATCTGTTGCAATGGGTTCCCATCTACACCAACCCGTCCACCTACGGCGGCATCATTTCCTTCACCGATTCCAATGCCACCGCCTTTGCCCACCGCTTTTATCGCGCCACGACGCCCTGATCGGAATTGGCTTTGAAAAAAGAATGGGAGTATGGAAGGATTCTAGTATGGATAAGCAGCTTTTTCCGCCGTTTAGCCTGACGCGCCTGCTGACTACGGTCTTTGCCCCCAAGCCGGGTGAACGCATCGCCATTCTCATCGACCTGCCAGACCCGCGCGCGATCAGGGATTTCGCCTTTCTCAAAGATCCGGCCCTCACCATCCAGCGTTACGCGCACGATGTGTTCTATGAAGGATTGAAAAAGGGCGGCCTGGCGGAATTGAAGCTGACTGGCGGCGACCTGTTCGCCTATCAAGTGACCGGCGGCAGCAATCTCGATTTGCCCGGGACGGCTTTCGATCCGGCGGGGCGCGAGGTTCAATTGGAAAAGGACGTATATCCCCGCTACAATATTATTCTTTGCATCTCCACGTTTTCGGCGACCGCGCCGCTGACGGCCTTCGCCAAACAGTTCGGTTTTCGCGGGGCCACGCTGCACGGCTTGAACGAAATTATTTTAAGGACCGGCCTGTCTGTGGATTACAACCAGGTCAGCCGCAACGCGGAAAAACTGCGCCTAGGTTTGACGCGAGCCGACTATTTTGAAATTGATTTCGAGGTCCTCGGCCAAAAGTACCGGCTCACCCTGCAATGCGGACGCCAGGAAGCGCAAAAGAGCCACGGCATGTGCCGCGGCGAAAAACCGGACGTCGCCAATCTGCCCGCGGGCGAAGTTTATTTTGTGCCGCAAGGCGCGGAGGGCGCGTTTCCGATGCGCTACGAGGACGGCACTCTCGGCCTGATGCGGGTCAGCGGCGGTCGAATTCAGGAGGCGACGCTGCTGCGCGGCCGGCAAAGCGTGATCGATGAGCACAGCCGCAAACTCAAATCGGACCCCGTCACCGGCGAAATCGGCGAGCTGGGTTTCGGCACCCAGGAACTGCCGCCGTCGGGGCGCGACATCCAGGACGAAAAAATTCTTGGCACCCTGCACGTCGCCACCGGGCGCAGCGATCATTTGGGCGGACATTTGACGCCGGACAAATTCGCCAACGCCAAAAACGCCACCCACGATGACATTTTGTTTTCGCCCACGAAAACGCCCGAAATACTCGTGACCCAGGCGCGCATGTATCGCGATGGCCGGCAGGAAATCGTGATCGAAGAATTCCGTCCCTCCGCTTACCTTCGGCACTTGCTCGCCTCGTAGGGAACGAAAAGCCGCCATGGCCGGAAATTATTATGACAGCGACCGGGGCATTTCGGAATACCTGCTCTTTCATTACGGCGGATTCGAACACCCCCTGGCCGCGGCGGAGGATGATGCGCTCCGTTTTCCCGTCCGTTGCGTCAGCGAATGCCTTGACCCCGCCCGCCTGCCGCCGGACGCGCGCGCGCTGGATTTGGGCTGCGCGGTGGGGCGCAGTTCGTTTGAATTGGCCCGCCATTGCACGCATGTACTTGGCATTGATTTTTCCGCGCGCTTCATCAGCGTCGCCACGCACTTGCGCGACAACGGTTCCTTCGGTTTCAATTATATCGAGGAAGGCGAATTGACCTCTCCGCATCGGGCCGTCGTGCCGCCAGAAATTGACCGCAAACGGGTGGCCTTCGAGCAGGGCGACGCAGTCAGACTACGTTCCGGCCTCGGCCTGTTTGACGCAGTGCTGATGGCCAATCTGATTGATCGCGTGAAAAACCCGGCGAAGTGCCTCGCGCAACTGCCGGGATTGCTCAAGCCGGGCGGCCAGCTTGTCATCACTTCCCCCTACACCTGGCTGGCCGAATATACTCCGCGCGAAAATTGGCTCGGCGGCTTCATGCGCGACGGCCAGCCCGTCAAAACCTTCGATGCGTTGAAAACAATTCTCGCCCCAGACTTTGAATTATTGCGCAAGCAGGACCTGGCATTTGTAATTCGGGAACACGCCCGAAAATTCCAATTGGGCTTCGCCCAAGCCACCATCTGGATTAGAAAATGAATGACGTGGCGCCGCGAGTTTACTACCCATTGGTAAAGCACGGCACCAACCGTTTCCCAGAAGAATTCATGTTTGATGTGACGCGGTCGAGGTCTTGAACAAATCACAAATTGTGACATCCTGACTCATGACGAATTCAATGACCAGGAAATGTCCAAATTTCTCAATAACAAACGGCCAGCCGGTCGTCACTTGGTCATTCGGACTTCGTCGTTCATTGGTCATTTGTGCTTTGTCATTTGTCATTTTTCTCTGCCTGCTGACCGGCTGCTCGCGAGATTCGAAGCCGCATTTGGTCGTCGGCATGGAACTGGCCTATCCGCCCTTTGAAATGATTGATCCGCAGGGCGGCCCCGCGGGGGTAAGCGTGGATCTCGCCCTGGCCCTCGGCAAATCGCTGGGCGAGGAGGTCCAAATTGTGAATCTTCCTTTTGACGGTTTGATTCCTTCGCTGCAAACGCACAAGATCGACCTGATTATTTCCTCGATGACCGCCACGCCCGAACGGGCGAAATCCATTGCCTTTTCCGATCCTTATTTGACCACCGGCCTCTGCCTGTTGGTGGGGAAAAATTCGCCCGTTCAATCCGTCGCGGATGCTGATCAACCGGGGCGAACCATCGTCGTCAAGCAAGGGACGACCGGCCACATTTATGCCACGGACCATATTAAGAACGCGCACCTCCTCGTCGTGGACAAGGAGGACGCCTGCGTTTTGGAAGTGGCGCAAGGCAAGGCCGACGCATTCATTTACGATCAGATTTCGACTTACCAGAATTGGCAGCGCAACCAGGCAACCACCCGCCCGCTCTTGAAACCGTTTCAACAAGAGTCCTGGGCAGTCGGTCTGCGCCTGGATGACGCCGCGCTGTTGGCGAAGGTCAACAACTTCTTGAAGGAATACAAGGCGCAGGGCGGCTTCGAACGGTTGGGCGACAAATACCTGAAAGACCAAAAAGAGGCTTTCAGAAAGCTGGGGTATCCGTTCTACTTCTGACCATGCCGTGGTCGCGTTACTTTGCCGCTTCCGATGATCCGGGATCGCCCCCGCCCTCGTGGCAGGTCCGGACGCTCAACTTCGCCCTCGCCCTTCTGGCCATCTCGTTCGTTTTCTACTTTTCGTTCCAGCAATTGGGATATCGCCAGCGCTGGAGCACCATTCACGAGTACCGCGCGATGTTTTGGCAGGGATGGTTCACGACCATTGGCATTTCCGTGGTCGCGCTGGTTTTAAGCGCGGTCATCGGATTGCTTTCCGCCCTGGCCCGCCGCAGCCGGCTTTTGCCGTTGCGTTATCTTGCCAGGATTTACGTGGAACTAATCCGCGGCACGCCGTTGCTGGTGCAAATCCTGTTTTTTTTCTACGTCATGTTCTATGCGGCTGGCGTCAACAATCGCTACGTGTCCGGCATTTTGATATTGGCATTCTTCAGCGGGGCTTACATTTCGGAAATTATTCGCGCAGGCATTGAAAGTGTGGGCAAGTCCCAGCTCGAATCAGCCAGGGCCATTGGCCTGACCCGCGCGCAGACGTATCGCTACGTCATTTTTCCACAAGCCCTGCGCCAGACTCTGCCGCCGCTGGCGGGCCAGTTTGCTTCCTTGATCAAGGATTCCTCGCTACTTTCGATCATCGGCCTCGAGGAACTTACCTTGAAGTCGAGAGGCGTCATCTCTATGACCGGCGCGATGGAGCCTTATCTTGTGCTGGCGGCCGGCTACCTCGTTTTGACGCTGCCCATTTCCCTTTGGACCCGGTACCTGGAAAAACGGCATAGCTTCGAAACCTAGTGGTGTGAAACTCGGCCTTCAGAAAATTTGCAAACAATTCAATGGCCATGCGGCGCTGGACGCCGTCTCGCTCCAGCTTGAAAAAGTGCATACGCTGGCGCTGATTGGCCCGTCCGGCGGCGGCAAATCAACCCTGCTCAGAATCATCGCCGGCCTGGAACATCCTGATTCTGGAATTTTGGAGATCAACGACGAACGCGTCGTTTTCGAGGAAACGCTCTTGCGGCAGCATCGCCGCACCATTGGCACGGTCTTTCAAGCCTTCAATCTTTTTCCCCATTTGACCGCGCTGCAAAACATCACCCTGCCGCTGGAAAAAGTCCACGGCCACACGCCGCCCGCCGCGAAGGAAATCGCGCGCCAGTTGCTTGTCCGTTTCCGCCTGGAGAACCATGCCAGCAAACGCCCGGCCGAAATGTCCGGCGGCCAGCGCCAGCGCGTCGCCATCGCCCGCGCCATTTCCATCAAGCCGCGCCTGCTGCTCTTCGATGAGCCGACCTCCGCCCTGGACCCGGAAATGACCGCCGAAGTCCTGGACATGATCAAGGAACTGCGCGAAGAAGGGCGGGATTTTATACTTGTCACACACGAAATGGGTTTTGCCCGCCAGGTGGCCGATCAAGCCGCCTTTCTCGCCGAGGGCCGCATCCTCGAAGCCGGCCCCATCGCGCCGCTGTTCGACGCTCCTTCCGCCCCGCAGACCCGTGATTTCCTCGCCAAGGTCCTTAAATATTAATCGTCCACAATTAGTTTGACTGGCGCGACGACCGTTTCCCCGGCGACATTTCGCGCCGAGGGCAGTTTCATCAAGCGTCGGGCTTCGTCGATGATATAATCCCATTGCAGGGCGGGGCCTGGGTCTTCCTTGTCTGTCTGGATGTGGTAGTGGCCTAGGACGCCGCCGTAGCTTCGCAACGCGTCGGGAGGGAGTTTGTGGGTCATCAGTTTGCCGTTGGCCTCGCGCGGATAATCGCAATTTATTTTCGGAAAGATGGTGCAGATGGTGGCCGTCAATTTGGCCAGCGCTTCATATTGCTGCGGCGTATAATCGTATTGACGGCGCTGGATGCCGTGCACTTCGCCCACTACCGGCTCCCGTCGCGCCGGATGCCCTGTAAAATGGGGCGTCCGCTCCGGATGCGGCCCGAACTTCGCGGGAATGGTGATGGTCACCCGTCCGCTGGCGTCCTTTTTGTACCAGAGCGCAAAGCGTTCGTTGCCGAGTTGGTTGGTGTAGGACCCGATGTTGGCGATTTCGACGCCAATCGAGCGGCTGTTCGAAATGGTGGCGTGGAGCGCCTTCTCCTTCAAATCCAGGGTCTGGTAAATTGTCCCATCCAGATCGAGCATAAAATGAACGCTCAAATCCACCTTGTCCTGAAGCGTTTCAAAGCAGCCCCGCGACGCGCCCTCCACGTCATAATGCAAAACGAATTGATCGACGGTCTCTTCCAGAGTCGGCAAGTCCCAGCCGCCGCCCCGCACCCGTTCGAGTTGCGCGGGGGTTAATTTGTCATCCCGCATCCGGTAGCGATTGGGCGTTTTCGGAAAAGCGATGTGCGGACGCGTGTCGTCCCAACTCGACTGGGCAATCGGCGCGAACCGCCGCTCGACCCGATAGGCGTCGTAGCCGCCCGGATCCATCCAGAGCACGACCTTGGTTCCGGTGTGATAAAACTGGCCGGCGGCCACGATTTCATCGCCCTCCCTCGACTCATGTTCTCCCGGCTCGCCGCAGTAGGCCGCCGGGACGGCCAGGAGCAGCAACAGCGGAACACATTCCCGCCGGAGGAAATGGCATCTCGAAAACATGGCGCTCTAATTATTCACGATCAACTTGGGACGAAACAGGAGGGGTTCTCCGGCGACATTTCGTTGCGGATGTTGCTTCATCAAACGGCGTGCTTCGCCGATGACGTAATCCCATTGCAAGGCGGGGCCTGGATCCACCTTGTCGGTCTGGACGTGGTAATGGCCCAGCACTCCTTCGTATTGTTTCAATTCGGCGTCGGGCAGTTTGTGAGTCATCAGCTTGCCGTCCGCCTCGCGCGGATAATCGCAGGTTATTTTCGGGAAGACGATGCAGAGCGTCGCCGTCAATTTCGCCAGCGCCTTGTATTGCTGCGGCGTGTAGTCGTACTGGATCAACTTCTCATGCTGCACTTCTCCCACCACCGGATCGCGCCGCGCGGGGCGGCCGACAAAATTGGCCGTCCGCTCCGGATTCGGCCCAGCCGCCGCTGGAATGGTGATGATCGTGTGTCCGCGTTTGTCCTTTTTGTACCACTGCGCCAGCGGATTCTTCCCCTTGACGTTGTAGGCCCCGATATTGGCGATTTCGATGCCGACCGACCGGTTGTTCGAACTGGTGGCGTGCCATGCGCGCTCCTTCAAATCCAGGGTTTGATAAAGGGTGCCGTCCAGATCGAGCATGAAATGAACGCTCAAATCGCGCACGTCATGAAGAGTCTTGAAACAATTCCGGGAAATGCCGGCCACGTCAAAGTGAAGCACAAATTGATCGACGTTCGATTGCAAGGTCGGCAGGTCCCAACCGCCGCCCCGCACCCGTTCCAGTTGCTCCTTGGTTAAATTATCATCGCGCATCGCGTAACGATTGGGTCTGGCTCGCAGGCCCATTTTCAGACGCGAATCCTCCCAGTTCGCTTCCTCAATCGGCGCAAACCGGCGCTCGACCCGATAGGCATCGTATCCGCCCGGGTCCATCCAGAGCACGACTTTGGTGCCGGTATGAAAAAAATTTCCAGCGGCAATGATCTCGTCGCCCCTTCTGCTTTCCATTCGTCCCTGTGGATGGCAGCAGCCGGAAAAGAGCACCGGAATGAGTAGAAGCAAAAAGAACGAAACAAGATTTCGGCGGAGAAGATGGCAACGCAACAACATCCTTACATTTGCCCCGGAAACAGGGGCGGGGTCAAGGAAACATGCTTAGGGCAAACGCATTTAAAAATGAGGCGTCAAATCTTTGCGCCCTTGAGTCTTTGCCCCGAAAGTTTTCGGGGTTGAAGGTCTTTTCGTTCATCGCTGGTTGTAACTTTTTTAACGCAAAGACGCGAAGGCGCGAGGACGCAAAGTTTAAGATTTGCAAAAACGAGGCGTCAAATCTTTGCGCCCTTGAGTCTTTGCCTCGAACCCCGAAGGCTTTCGGGGGAACAGCTTTCGGGGTTAAAGGTCCGCCTGCGGTGCTGCCGCGTTTTTCACGTCAAGCTCCCATAGCCCATTGACCACGCGTTTAATCCCATTTTTGACAAACTGTTCGCCAAAGTTGATGACCAGCCCAAGTCTGAGGCCAGTCAGCCGCAGATAGGTCAGCATTTGCGCTTCGAAGACGGAATTCCATTGATTGACTGCCTTGTTATCCACCAGGACGAGTCCGTTAAGCTTCAAATCCAGCCGCAAGGGATTGCCCAGGCGCTTGCCTTTGTAAAAGATGGGAACCTGCAACTGGCGCTCTACTTGCAGTCCGCGCCGCGTCAACTCCTCCACCATGGATTCCTCGTAAACTCCCTCGATTAATCCGGGGCCTCCCAACTCGCGATGCACCTCAATGGCGCTGTCCACAATGATTTTACTGATTTCGTTTTCGTTCATCACTGGTGGTAACTTTTTAAACGCAAAGACGCAAGGGCACAAAGTTTAAGATTTGCTTTCCGTAGTCCGAAATTACGTGCGTTTATCCTGTCCCTAACCCGGCCAGACGCATCTAAAATTGATCTGCCTAACCTTTGCGCCCTTGAGTCTTTGCCCCGAAAGTTTTCGGGGTTGAAGGTCTTTTCGTTCATCGCTGGTGGTAACTTTTTTAACGCAAAGACGCAAGGGCACAGAGACGCAAAGTTTAAGATTTGCTTTCCCTGGTCCGAAATTAAGTGCGTTTGCCCTGGAAACTTGCTGGAGGACTCAGTGGCTGAAGATGCCATATTTGATGACGGCCAGGACAAAGCCGATCAGGCCGACGATGAGCAGCCAAAAGGTGCCATGCACCGCCATGACCACGCCGGTGGCGAGAATCCCACCCATGATGAGCCAAACCAAAATGACCAAAAAAATGTTCATGCAGCCGACAGTCTAATCAACCGCCGCGCACAAGCAAGCCGGAAAAGGGTTATGGTGTGCTTCCGTGGAGTTTTCCTGAAAAATGGCTCGAAACAGCAAATGGTCGCTTTAGGCTTCCGCGTTGAACTTGATAACCCATTCGGCGAGTCGATTAAGTTTTACCCTTATTTCTGGTGTCTTCTCTCCAAAGACTTCGGAATGCGCTCGATTTGAAGACTCTGGCGTATGTCGAACCGACATTCCTTGAAGTTCGCGAACCTTTCCTGCATTTAATTTTACAACACCATTTTCATTTGGCTTTTTGGCTCGATTTCGAGCTTCTTGAGCCGTAGAATATTTTTCCCAATCAGTGGACATTCCGTCCCCTCTGTCTTGGAATGCTCCCAATGGCTCACCGTATTTCGTCCAGCAAGCATGAATCCTCATAAACAGGAAGTGTTCATTTGGGATTTCCTCAACGGGCCACATTTTAAGAATTTAGCAGCCACCAAAGAACCGAGGGATGCAACGGAGAGGCGCCCAACGATCCTTTTATGAATACTTTGCCGTAATCATCTCCGTAGAATAATGCGTTAGCAGTCTTGTCAGAGGGAATATTTACTACCAATTCTTTCTGCGCATTTTTCCAATGAACATCTATGCTGCCTGATGGCCCAGGCAAGAGAGTTGGCATTGGAATGTTTGCCCCAAGAGTGGTAGCCGCCCATTTCGTGTAAGGAGATAAAAAATTAATCGCGCGGTCTAGCGTTTCCTCAGAATATGATACAAATCCATCATCGGAATTGTCTCGGCATTCGAGTATTCGTTTTGAATCCACAATCAGTTTTTGCAGAACGCTATCGGTGTCCGCTGGTGTCTTAACCTGAGATTTCCAAACAAACGGGATTTCAGGTTCTTTGCGATATGGCCTTTCTTTTTCCTCCTCAACAGACCAGCTTACAACCGAAAAATCCGTATATTTATCGGTATCAATTTCTTCAAAAAGCGCAGGCATTTATAGTTCCTTATCAAGAGGGAGTGACAACCGACATCTCCGATTTTGAGAGAAATTGCACCAAAGACGTTTCCTTCAAAAAGGCCCGCTCAATCACATCCTTCATGATCTTTAAATCGCGAGAATCTAAAGCCAAGAAGAAATCCTTTCGTGCGTGTCCCTCCATGTAATGCAACCCTAGTGTATGCACAATGACCGCGCCAGCAGGCACGTCGGCTGGGTTTTCCTTAAAAACAGGGCGGATATCGGTGAAAATGTGCGCTCCAGCAAAATTGCGTTCATTCCCCATTAATATACTCAACGCCTTGGAGGTGACTTCAATTGCACCTTTCAAATTGAGCAATTCCGAGATAAACTTTTTGAACGGCTCCCAGTTTCCGTGGGACGGCTTCAAATTCGTTTCCTGCATCGCATCGCAGACCTCTTGTAAAAATAGATCGACAGGAGTCTTATGGCTAGCGCGAGTTGCATAAACAGACAAGAGAGTCTGGACAACTTGCGCTGATTCTTTTTCTCGGATTGCAACAGCTTTTGAAACGGCTTTTGCAAGGCCAACAGCAAATAATGCAGCATGGGCGGAACGAAAAACCTCAAGCAACGCATTGAGCTTCTCCGGCTCATACTGCAAGAGCTTACCAAGTATCGTAGTTTGACTCTTTGGAATAACGAGCGCCATTAAGACAAAACTACCAGAGTCCCGGTAAGGTGTCAAGGGGTTGTTGTTAAAACCCTCCAAGCAGCTCCTCGACCGTCCAGATTCGGTTTGTGATGCCTTGGGCCATTCGGGGGTGTAAAACTCTTTCTGTAAATTGTCTTTCTTCCCTGCGCCTCCACCCCTTTGGGGTGAGGCGGAGCGAAGGCGAGCGTAGCGAGCCGAGCGCAGCCGAACCCCAAAGGGGTGGAGGCG
>Ga0182024_10003055_pt1 | contig 40540 bp, 38 predicted proteins | sample P32metaG_FD_120480 | JGI IMG/M metagenome (GOLD analysis project Ga0182024, IMG submission 120480) | Permafrost microbial communities from Stordalen Mire, Sweden - P3-2 metaG (Illumina Assembly) | ecosystem: Environmental > Terrestrial > Soil > Wetlands > Permafrost | place: Sweden: Stordalen...
GTCGCCCCGGCACCTTCAGCCAGCGTCTTCTCCCGCTCCAGCAAAACAAGAATCGCCGAAGCAATCTCGTCCTCATCCACAGTCACAATCTCATCAACATACCGCGCAACAACCGGATACGTTACATCCCCCGCCCGCCGCACCGCGATACCGTCGGCAATCGTCGTCGAAGGCTCAATCGTCACGGGATGCCCCTCCGCCCTCGCAGCCAGCATCGACGGCAGTCTCGAGGTCTGCACCCCAACGATCCGTATGTCCGGTCGTGATTCTTTGATCGCGCACGCAATCCCGCCAATCAGTCCCCCGCCGCCAATCGGCACCACCACCGCCTCCAACTGCGGAACTTGCTCCAGCAACTCCAGCCCAATCGTCCCCTGCCCAGCCATCACGCTCGCATCATCGAACGGGTGAATAAACGTCATTCCCTGCGCTACGCACAGCCGTGTCGCCTCCTCGCAGGCCTCGTCGTAGTTGGCCCCATGCAGCACCACCTCCGCGCCAAACCCACGCGTCGCCGTCACCTTCACCAGCGGCGTCGCCAGCGGCATCACGATCAGCGCCCGAATCCCACGCGCCGTCGCATGATACGCGACCCCCTGCGCATGATTGCCCGCACTCGCCGCCACCACCCCACGCGCCGCCTGCTCCGGCGTCAGCATCGCAATACGGTTCAACGCGCCGCGCTCCTTGAACGAGCCCGTCATCTGCAGGTTTTCGAGCTTCAAATATACCTGCTGGCCCGTCAGCGCAGAGAGCATCTGCGAGTGGGGACACGGCGAATAGTAGATCGCTCCCCGCAGTCGCTCCCGCGCGGCCTGCACATCGGCAAGCCTGATCGTCAGATTGTTTGTCGAATCATTCACTGGTCTGTTGATCGTCTGATCTTCCTTAGAAATCACAACTCGTCCCTTCAGCTTAGATCACCAGGACCAACCGGCACATTACCGGCGCTGACGAAAACGGTTCGCCAGCGCAAACTCATCCCGCAACTCAGGCGTTCGCAGGTTCTCCCGAACGTGCGCCAAGCGCTGCTCCAGAGCCAGCAGTGTGTCCGCAACCGGCTCGGTGTTAGTCAACGCCACATCCCGCCACATACTGTACGGACTGGCCCCCAGCCGCGTCGTCTCACGCAGGGCCCGCCCGCCTATCGCCGCAATCTCTGGCGCATCCCCAAATCTCTCCTCCAGCAACGCCGACAGCGCAGTCGACAACATCTGCGGCAAATGACTGACCCACGCACACACCTCATCATGCCGCCCCGCTTCCATGTCGAGAGTCCGCGCGCCAAAGCACCCGACCCACCCCCGCCACTCCTTCTCAATCGCTGTCATCTCGGGCCTGGTAGGCGTAAACAACCACATCGCCCCATCAAAGAGCCCACCCTCGGCAAGCAGCGCACCGCCGGACTCCTTGCCCGCCATCGGATGCCCCGGCAGGAAGTTGGCCGCGCCTTCTCCACCAAATAACTGCACTGCAAGCTCCGCGATCTCGAGCTTCGTACTCCCCACGTCCGTTACCAACTGCCCTGAGCGCAATACCGGCGCCAGCTGCTGCATCCAATCCTTGATCGCAAGCACCGGCACTGCCAGCACAATCACATCCGCCAGACGCGCCAACTCCAGCGCATCCTCGCGGCTGCCTGCTCTTCCATCAATCGCCCTCATCTGCACAGCCGCTGCCATCTCCAGCGAACTCGCATCCCAGCCATCGATGCGGCCAGCAAATCCCGCAGCGCGCAGGGCCAGACCGGTCGAAGCCCCAATCAACCCGGTCCCGATAATAAGAACGCGCTCCATCATGCTCGAATCCTCATCTTTATCCTAAGCAATCGTCCGTCCCACTACCGGAGCCAGCAGCCGTAACTGCGCCATCAACTTTTCAAGCTGCTCCGGATACAAGCTTTGCGCTCCATCGCTCATCGCCTTGTCCGGGTTTGGATGCATCTCCATCAGCAACCCATCGGCTCCGGCTGCGACGGTCGCCAGCGCCATCGGGGGCACCAGGTCGCGTATCCCCACGCCATGCGAGGGGTCGCCCAAGACCGGCAGATGCGTCAACTTCTTCAACACGGGAATCGCTGAGATGTCCATCGTGTTCCTCGTGTAAGTCTCGTAGGTGCGGATTCCGCGCTCGCACAGCATCAGGTCGTAGTTGCCGCCCGACAGAATGTACTCCGCACTCAACAGCACCTCTTCGATCGTCGCCGCGATGCCGCGCTTCATCAGCACCGGCTTGCGCACATGGCCAAGCTCGCGCAGCAGGTTGAAGTTCTGCATATTCCGCGCCCCGACCTGGAAGCAGTCGATATACGGCAGCATCAATTCGATCTGCGAGATCTCCATCACCTCAGTAATAACGAGCAGACCAGTCTCATCCGAGACCTCGCGCAGCAGCTTCAGCCCGTCCAGCCCCATGCCCTGGAAGCTGTACGGGGAGCTCCGCGGCTTGAACGCGCCACCTCGCAGAAACTTCGCGCCAACCGCAGCAACCTGCTTCGCGCTGGTCAGAATCTGCTCGCGCGACTCCACCGAGCAAGGGCCAGCCATCACCACGACCTCGTTGCCCCCAACGACCACACCGTTCGGAAAAGTAATCGTCGTCCCCGCAGGCCGAAAGCTGCGCCCTGCCAGCTTGTACGGCGACGATATCCGATAAGCCTCGAACACCCCTGGCAGCACCTTGAATTCGGCAACATCAAAGTGCTCAGGCGTGCCCACTCCAGCGAGAATCGTCTGCACCGCTCCCGTCGTGCGATGAACGTTGAACCCGAGCTCCACCATCCGCTCGATCACCTGTTGTATGTTCTCTTCCGTCGCGCGGTCCTGCATCGCTACAATCATCGTCTTCGCTTCACTCTCTTTATACGTAACTTCGTTCGATACAAAATGTTGAATGGAGGAGCCTCTCTCACCGAACGTCAAAGATCCCGCCGCTGCAGCGACCGCATCACGTCGATGATCCGTTCGTAAACATGTAGCAGCTCTGTATCTCCCAACGGCCCGGGGTTCGCGGCGCGGACATGGTCGAACACCGCCTGCTCCCGGCGCGGTTCATAGACTGGTAATTTCGCGACGCGCTTGAGTTCGCCGATCGCCCGGGCAGCCTCGGCACGCTGGCTGATGAGGCGAACGATCTGCACATCCAGTTCATCAATCTTCTCTCGCCAATCTGAGATATCCACGCCATCGCCTCGCCCTGCAGCGGCGTGCACTCAGGCATCGCTCGCTGCGAAATATTTTTATACGCACCATGATAAACGGCCCCCAACGTCCTCCTGCCTCCGTCTGTGCCTCCAGACCTCATGCGCGCAGCCCCGCGATAAACCGTCCGACAGCCGCTGGAGCCTCAGCCGGCAAGCTCTGCTCAATCAGCGCCACCAGCGCACTTCCAATAACCGCCGCATCCGCAAACTCGCCGACGGCCTTCACATGCTCGGCATTCGAGATGCCAAATCCCACCGCAATCGGCAGCGCCGTAAACTGCCGCAGCCGCGTCACCAGCTCAGAAGCATCCCCCGCGACCTTCTGCTGCGTCCCCGTAATCCCCACTCGCGAGATCGCGTACACAAACCCCTGCGAAGCCGCCGCAATCGCCTTCAGTCGCACGTCCGGACTCGTCGGCGCAGCTAAAAACACTGGAGCCAGCTTGTTCTCGCGCATCGCCTCCAGATACTCCCCGGCCTCCTCCACAATCATGTCCGTCAACAACACGCCGTCCGCACCAGCTTCAGTGGCCCGCGAGCAAAACGTCTTCATCCCCATTCGCACCACCGGGTTCAAATAAGAAAACAAAACCAACCCAGCCGCCGGCCGAGCCACGCGCAACTCCTTCGCCAGCCCCAGCACATCGGTCAGCGTCGTCCCCCGAGCCACCGCCCGCTCACTCGCCCGCTGAATCACCGGCCCATCCGCCAGCGGATCACTAAATGGCACGCCCAGCTCGATCACGTCCGCGCCGTTATCAATCGCCGCCAGCGCAATGTCCCGTGTCGTCGCCAAGTCGGGATCGCCAGCGGTGAGGTAGGCAACAATGCCGGGTTTGGTGCGGAAGCTTATCGGCATGAGCCCTCCTGTATCGCTGACGTCGAAGAATTCCCCGAGCATACGATCGCCCCCATCTGCTGAGCCAACGAGCTGATCCGTTTGATGTCTGCGCTCACAACATTGATTGTGAGGGGTGTGCGTTCAAGTACTTGGTCAGTCATGTTCTTCGCTTCAGTCAGCGAGAAACCAAACTCGCGCTGGAGCATTTTAGTGAAGGCGACCTTGTTGAAACCCTCGCTCCACCCTTCAATTAATAGTGCGGTGCGATGCTCGATAGGTGACGTCATGCCTTCACCTCCGACGCGCCTTCAAGCCGTAGCTCCCGCGCCAGAATCCCCATATCCTTATCACCGCGCCCCGACAGATTCACCATCAACACATCCGTCTTCGCCATCGTCGGAGCCAGCCGAATCGCCTCTGCCACCGCATGGGCACTCTCCAGCGCCGGCAGAATCCCCTCCGTCCGCGACAACGTCACCGTAGCCTTCAGCGCATCCGCATCCGAGCACGAAACATACGTCGCCCTTCCCGAATCGTGCAGCATCGCATGCTCCGGCCCCACACTCGCATAGTCCAATCCCGCACTCACCGAATGCGTGCTCGAAATCTGTCCGGCCTCATCTTGTAACACATACGAGTACGTACCCTGCAGCACCCCCGGCGTGCCACCACCCACCTTTTGAAACCGCGCCGCATGTTCGCCCAGCCCCGTCCCGCGCCCGCCCGCCTCAACACCGATCAGCTGCACATTTGCATCCGGCAAAAATTCATAAAACGCCCCAATCGCATTCGACCCGCCGCCAACACAGGCAACAATCGCCATCGGCAATTTGCCTTCCCGCTCCAGCATCTGCGCCCTGGCCTCCCGGCTGATCACGCGATGAAAGTTTCGTACCATCGTCGGATACGGATGCGCCCCCAGCGCACTCCCAAGGATGTAATACGTCGTCCGAACAGTCGTCACCCAGTCGCGCATCGCCTCGTTGATCGCGTCCTTCAGTGTCGCCGACCCTCCCGACACGCCCCTCACCTCCGCACCCAATAGCCGCATTCGGTAGACATTCAGCTCCTGCCGCCGCATGTCTTCCTCACCCATGTAGATCACGCATTCCAACCCGAACAGCGCACACACCGTCGCCGTCGCCACCCCGTGCTGCCCCGCGCCAGTCTCCGCGATGATCCTCTGTTTGCCCATGCGCCGCGCCAGCAATCCCTGCCCCAGCGCATTGTTGATCTTGTGCGCTCCCGTATGCAGCAGGTCTTCGCGCTTCAGGTAGATCTTCGCCCCACCGCATTGCTCAGTCAGCCGTTTCGCCAGGTAGAGCGGCGTAGGCCGCCCGCAGTAGTTGTGCAACAGATCATCCAACTCCGCCTGAAAGCCTGGGTCTTTTTGCGCAAGAGCATACGCCTGCTCCAACTCCTCCAACGCTGCCATCAAGGTCTCGGGAACATACCTGCCGCCATATGCGCCAAACCGCCCTGACCCCGCCGTCGGCAAATTCATCGTCGCACTCGCGCTCATCCTGTTCTCTCCCTGCCTGCGTGAAACAAAGCAAAAGCCGCGACTGTGAAGGTCGCGGCTCGTGTGGATATGGAATCAACTGAAACTTGCAGATCGTTCAGATGAAGCTACTCCGCCGAGGCCGCTATTGTGCGCCAATAGCGGAACGTAAACGAAAATCGGCTGGACTGAATGATCATCTTGCTTACACAATACATGCTGACCTGCTGCTCTGCAACCTGCAACCTGCAACCTGCAACCTGCAACCTGCGGAGAACACATCCTCCACGATTGCACCTAGACGGTCGTTGCCTCGCTCAACTGATTCACCTCATCCTCAACCGCTTGATCCAGTACCGCATCACCGTTCAATCTTCTTCTCAGGGACTGCACGCCCACCACAGCCAGCACAATAATCTCAGGCTCGATCGGTTGCCGATAGTCCGGCGACGCATGAGTAACGTAGTACGTAAGCGGGAAAAGCGCGATCAACACGAGATATAGAAGCGCGTTGCTTCTATCCCTTCGCCAGAAACTGAACGCGCCAAACAGCATCAGCACAGTCATGCCCGTACAGAAGAGGATATCTGCATTCTGAAGGGGCTCCTGCTGGAGATAGGCCGGCGCGAAGCTCCAGAATCCCGTCCAATAGCAGAACGCGCGGCGCAGAGAAACACCAACAAAAAACACCGGATGCTGACGTATGAAGTTCGTCGCCAAAGTCTGCTTCTCAGCCAGATAAGCAACTTCTCCAACCGACACGAACCGCTGCATCTCGACATCGCTGCTCGCAGGGTGGGCCCACTTGGCGTTGGACTCGAAGGTGTCGCCGTTATTTCCCGCCCAGCACTCCATCCAGAAGTTGTCGCGTATCGGACGAACAATGTGCAACGTCCTATAGTTGTGGATCGTCCACGGCGTAAGGACGGCCAAAGCGCTAAGCACCGCGACAACACCATGTAGGAGCCATCGCCCACCGGCGCGCCTCCGCTGAATCGCAGCGAGCAACAAAAAGACCGGGAACATCGGCAGAATCGACGGATTCGCCAGCATGGCAACCCCATAGAGGACGCCGAAACCCAACCACGCGATGGGTCTCTTCTGATCATGCAGTCGTTGCGCGATGCAGAAGCAGGTGGTGAACAGCAGACCGGTCAGGGCGTAGTCCCACACTCGAGCTGCCGAAAAATAAATGGCGTATGGATAGAGGACCCAGCCCCATGCGGCTATAGTCGCGACCCTGTCCCCCAACGCGTAACGTGTGCTGAAGTAGATAGGAATACAGGTGAGCGCAGAAAGCAGGCTGTTGATAGAAAGGATCGCGAATGCGGCCTTTGTCGTGTAAAGCCCGAAGACATGAAAGATGCCGGCAAGAAGATAAGGAAAGACTGGAGGAACGAGTGCCGTAGGTCCGGTCGCTGGGAAAAATGGCGAACTGAAGCCGTGACCGAGCACGATCGAGCGCGCAACCCAGCCCATCTCCCAACCGAACTGTGCGTGATTGCCCGCAGGGTCGGCCTGATCGCGAAATACAAACAAGACGACAAAAAGCCGCACAAGAAAAGCAGCTAAGACCGCTAACAAAACCGGATGATCGTTCCACAGTCGACGGAATGGATCCACACTTCTGGAATTCAAGATGGCCCACTCTCCATCTTTGTCGGTCTGCATCGATCCATAAACTAAACTTATACTCTTTCTCTTCAAAAAACATGGGAATTCGAGAGATTTCTCGAAATTCTCCTATAGTCCTAACCGAGCGGCCCGAGCCAGTCAGCGTAGTATTTGACTCTACGATTTGTCAGATGAGAGTCGGCGATGAGGATTTTAGACGGCTTCAAAGTCCATTGAGATGTAGTCCATAGGCCAGTCGGGTTTTACCCCGTGCTGGCGCGCGAGGGTGGCAAGCTGCGCATAGTGGCGAATGCTGTGCAGCAGAGCATGGAAGAGGATGGTCTTGCGCACGGAGCGAGCGCGGCCCAGGGAGCGGGTGTTGTATGTGATCGACGCGTCCCAGTCGATCTCTGAGGCCAGGAGCCGCTGGAAGAGCCCGATGGCCTGGTCGTGAGTGGCATAGATCGCCTCGACGGAATCAAAGGGAATATCGGCGTAGTCCGAGACAGGAAGACTTGCCAGTTGCTGGGCGTAGCGAAGTTCGACAGCAACAATATGCTGAAGCAGTTCAGCCACCGTCTTTACTCCTGTAATGTCACAGGGTAGCGAGAGGAGTTCGGGATGGCTGGTGAGAAGCTGCCGCCAGCCGTTGGAGGTCTTTTCGTTCCAGGCGATCATCTCCTGGGCGGTGAGAACTGGTTGGCTCATGCTTCCTCCTGGACTAAAGCGCGGTGTGCGATATCGCGGCGGAATTGCATCCCTTCGAAAGAAATCTTCGCGAGCTTGGCGTAGGCTTTGTCGAGTGCGGTGCGAAGGTCAGGGGCGACGGCGGTAATGGCGAGGACGCGGCCGCCGGCGGTGACGAGTTGGCCGTCTTTCAGGGCGGTGCCGGAGTGGAAGATGACTACGTCGTCTGTTTGCTGATCCGCGGGCGGGAGGCCGGTGATGAGCTTGCCGGTAGCGTATTTCCCGGGGTAGCCGCCGCTGGCTGCGATGACGCAGACGCTCGCACCGGTGCGCAGTTTGATCGTGAGCCGGTTGGCCGTGCCGTCGATCGAAGCGTCGAAGAGGTCGAGAATGTCGGTCTCGAGACGCAGGAGAATGGCCTCCGTCTCTGGGTCCCCAAAGCGGGTGTTGAACTCGAGCACCATCGGGCCCCGCGGGGTCATCATGATGCCGCAGAAGAGGATGCCCTTGAAGGGCTCGCCCTCGGAGCGCATGCCATCCACCACCTTTTGCGCTACATTGCGCAGGAGCCACTGACGCATGGCCGGTGTGACAAGGCCGTCGGTCGAGTAGGCGCCCATGCCGCCAGTGTTGGGGCCGGTGTCGCCTTCGCCGATGCGCTTGTGGTCCTGCGCCGACGCGATCTCGATGGCGCGCGTGCCGTCCGAGAGAGCGAAGAAGGAGAGTTCCTCGCCGGTGAGGAACTCTTCAAGGACGACCTCGGTCTCCGCGGTGCCGAGGAGCGCGCCCGAGAACATCTGGGCTGCGGCTTCTTCGGCCTGGAGGTGGGTCTCGCAGATGACGACGCCCTTGCCAGCAGCGAGGCCGTCAGCCTTGACGACGACTGGGACAGTGAAGCGGCGAAGCTCCTGGCTGACCTCTTCGAGCGTGGCGCAGATGGCGTGCGCAGCGGTGGGGATTTCGTGACGCTGCATGAACTCCTTGGCGAAGGCCTTGCTGGTCTCGAGCCGAGCCGCGGCCTGCGTTGGGCCGAAGACCCGGAAGCCACGTTTGGTCAACTCGTCCACGAGCCCGACGGAGAGTGGGAGCTCAGGACCGACGACGGTGAGCGCGGGCTGCTCGATGGCGACGAGGTTGACCATCTCGTGCAGGTTGCCGGCATCGACGGGAATGCAGCGGGCGAGCTGTGCGATACCGCCGTTGCCGGGAGCGCAGAGAATCTCCGTGACTTGAGCTGATTTGCGCAGCGCCCAGACCAGCGCGTGCTCCCGACCACCACCACCGATTACCAGAACCTTCATCCGTTCACGCGCTCCTGTTATGCCAATTCGCCTTGTAGTCCGAGGCTAGGCATCGCTGCGGATGAAGTCAACCGGCGCGATTATTTCACCGCAACTGAGATTGCCTCAGCGAGCGTTTGACTCAGCACGGCCAGTTTGGCCGCGGAGCCGATACGAACCTGATAGGCCCCTTTGAAGGGCATCTGCTCGCTGAGCGTGAGCCTTACGCCGGGCCGAATTCCCTGGTCCGCCAGATAGCGCAGCATCTCGGGATCTTTATCCGAGACGCTGAACACCTTGGCCGCCTGACCTGGGCGGAGTTGCGAGAGAGCTTGCGGCTCAAGACCCGGCAGAGAGCCGTCCAGACCGGGAATCGCGTGTCCGTGCGGGTCGAACTCCGGGTTGCCAAGCTTTGCGGCGATGCGTTCTTCAAACCGCTCGGAGATGAAATGTTCGAGCCGCTCGGCCTCTTGGTGCACCTCGTCCCAGGGGTAGTCCAGCACCTTGTGCAGAAAGGTTTCGATCAGCCGGTGGTGACGGATGATCTCGAGGGCACGCTTCTTTCCCGCCTTCGACAGCTTCACTCCATGGTGCTTCTTATAGGCAACCAGCGGCGGCTCCTGTGCGGCGAGCTTCTGCAGCATGTTGGTCACGGAGGCCCCGGTGATGGCGAGGTGGACGGCGATCTCGGTGCTTGAAACCTGGCGCTCCAGCCGGCCGCTCAGTTGAAAGATAGCCTTGAGGTAGTCGTCGACGGCTTCACTGCCCGCGCCTGCGGCGCCCTTGCTTTCGGTCGTCTGCGAAGGCTTGCTGAGAGATTTTGCCATGGGTTTGAAGTTGACTTAGCTTAGCATTAAAGTAATATTTAGTCATGACTAATATTCTCATTAGCCAAGAGAAGAAGTTCAAGTTTCGACGCAATGAGATGTGGACCTACTTCGGGCCGGCGTTTGTGGCGTCGGTGGCCTACATCGATCCGGGCAACTTTGCGACGAACATTCTGGGGGGAAGCCAGTATGGCTATCGGCTGCTGTGGGTGCTGCTGTGGTCGAACGCGATGGCCATTCTGATCCAGTATCTTTCGGCGAAGCTGGGCATTGTGACCGGGTTGACGCTGCCGCAGAACTGCCGCAAACATTTTTCGCGTCCGATGACTCTTTTTCTCTGGGTGGCAGCCGAGGTGTCCGCGATTGCCACCGACCTGGCGGAGTTTCTGGGCGCGGCGCTGGGTTTCTATCTGCTGTTCGGGCCGGCGGTGCTGGCGCATGGATGGTCGCGGACGGAGACGCTGTTCGGCGCGGCGCTGCTGTCGGCGGTGGCGGTGTTTCTGATTCTGGCGTTAGACCTCGCGGGCTATCAGTGGCTGGAGTGGGGCATCATGACGTTCGTCGGGATCATCGGGATTTGCTACGGCATCGAGGTCTTCCTGGTGCATCCGGACTGGCGGCTGGCTGCCTTTTATACGCTGATTCCGACGCTCGACCCGAAGGATATGCATGGGAGCCTCTATGCCGCAGTGGGGATGCTGGGCGCGACGGTGATGCCGCACGTGGTGTACCTGCATTCGGCGCTGGTGCAGCCGCGGCGGCAGGAGCTGGTGAAGGAGCCGATCGTGGAGGGGTCTTCGCGGCGCAGGAAGTATCTGCGGTTCGAACTGATCGACGTGTTTGTCGCGATGAATGGTGCGTGGCTGATCAACTCGGCGATGATCGTGATGGCGGCGGTTGCGTTCGTCCATAGCGGCGGCGCACCCAGCATCGAGGACGCATACCACACGCTGGGGCCGCTGCTGGGGCCGCTGTCGGCGACGGTGTTTGCGGTGGCGCTGCTGTGCTCGGGGCTGTCGTCCTCGACCGTAGGGGTGATGGCCGGACAGGTGATCATCGAAGGCTTTCTGGACATCAAATTCTCCATCTTTCTGCGGCGGCTGATTACGATCATTCCGGCGTTGGTTGTGATTGCGGTTGGGCTCGATCCTCTGAAGATCCTGATTCTTTCGCAGGTGGTGCTGAGCTTCACGCTACCCTTCGCGCTGATTCCACTGCTGATTCTTACCAATCGCGTCTCCGTGATGAAGAGCTTTGCGAGCGCTGGGCTGACGCGAACTGCGGGGTGGGCCGCAGTGGTGATCATCCTCACACTGAATATCGTGTTGCTGGGGCAGCTTGCGCTGGGTCTGTAGGAGCCGTCCGGGACTCATTGGGCTGCATCCCGGTTTATCTCGCTTTCAGGGGGGTACCCCCCTGGGGGTTGGGATGGCTAACTAGCTCATTTTCATTGATTTACGCTTTTTTGTGTCTGTAAGATATAGATTCCAAATTGGTTACAGTCAAATAATAGATTCTAAATGGGTTAGATGTAGGCTGCAAAGCAAAGCCCCGATTGGATTCGGGGCTTTGCTCTCTATGCTCTATATCCAGTATACCGGGTTGGGTGGAACTCATAGGACACGCGAATGTGCTGGATTGGCGCGGGGATTTGCGGTTTAGGGGGTTGACAGGGTAAAAGCGGTCCACTCCGAGTCATCTTTACCGAGTTGGCCAAGTCCTGCTCGATGTGCGCCAAGCTTGAACAACGCAAGATCGTCATCGACGTCATGGTCGCTGAGAGCGACCTGGTCTCCGTTCGTTCCACCTGGAGCGGTCTCTACACCGGCACAGCCCGCGGCGTTTCTTTCCATCAGAAGCCGGTCACGCTTGTGTACTTCAATATCTATCGCGTCTCTGGTGGCCGCATTCGTGAGAACTGGGCTGAATACGACCGTATGTCGATGGCCGAGCAGCTCGGGTTTCAGGTCACGCCGCCGTCGAATCCTCAATAACCCAAGGTTGCCGATGTTCCTCGAAGCAAGCACGCCTCGCATCGCTCATTGCTCATCAAGCCCGACCAACGGAAGGACCAAAGCAGCTTGTTCTACCCGGACAAGTTAAAAAGGCGTGCGAACGCCCGCTCCACGCGCAGTGGGCCCGTCCGGCAGGACATCTGTTATTAAACAGCTTCTAAGGTTACCTACGGCATACTGTTGGTCTGTGGGTAATGGACAGAATCAGAGACCCGGGGAGAGAACAATGATTGGCGATGCGGTGCAGTATCAGGAGCTGGTGACGCTCTATGGCAGCTATGGCGATGGCGAGTTGGTCGAGCTGGGGCGTGGCATGGCCGATTTGACTGAGATGGCGCAGGAGGCCCTGAAGGGGGAGTTGAAGCGACGCGGACTGAAGCTCGCGCCCACAGCGGAGCCGGCGGAGGTCCGGGTTTTTACTGACGAAGAGTTGTCGGACATGCGGAGCTACGCTGCCTTGGCTCCCGCCGAGTGCACCTTCGAGTTCGAAGACGAGCGTGGGGCATCGGCCGCCTATTATGCGCTTACAGCGGCAGATATTGAAGCGATTGTGCTGTCGGGGCAGAGTGCGAAGGGTGACGTGCGCGGGCCGCGGGTTGTGGTCACTCCGAAGGATGCGGAGCGGGCGGCGGCTATTCTGTCGCAGCCGGTGGCGGATGAACTCCGGCCGGTGGCGGACGAGCCCGAGGAGTTCGATCTACCGCGTTGTCCGGCGTGCGGCGGGGAGGAGACGCTGCTTGAATCGGCTGATCCGGTGAACCAATGGCGATGCGACGATTGCGGCAATGTCTGGCTGGAGGATGCTGTTCCGTCTATTGAGTGAGGGGCTTTCCGTGGCCGGAAGGTAAAGCGAAAGACCCGCACGAGGCGGGCCTTTCGGTTGAAGGTCACAAAGTTTAATGAGGCTTCTCTTCCTGCTTGGGAGGAGCCTGGTGGGGCTGCGCTTGGGGTTGAGGATGCGCCTGTTGTGGGGCAGGTCGAGCTTGGGGTTGAGGATGCGCCTGCTGCGGTGCAGGTCGAGCTTGAGGTTGAGGATGCGCCTGCTGCGGTGCAGGTCGAGCTTGGGGTTGAGGATGCGCCTGCTGTGGTGCCGGCCGAGCTTGAGGTTGAGGACGCGCCTGCTGCGGTGCAGGTCGAGCTTGAGGTTGAGGACGCGCCTGCTGTGGTGCAGGCCGGGACTGAGGTTGAGGACGCGCCTGCTGCGGTGCCGGCCTGTTCTGCGGTTGTGCGGGACGGGTCTGCTGTTGAGGCTGAACAGGGCGAGCCTGAGGTTGGCCCGGACGGTTTTCAGGCTGGCCGGGTCTTGCCGCCGGCTGACCGGGTCGCGCTGGTTGGGTCGCTGGTTGGCCGGGTCGGGTCTGGGGTTGGCCTGGACGGTTCTCCGGTTGACCGGGCCGGGTCTGAGGTTGGCCAGGACGGTTCTCAGGTTGTCCCGGACGTGTGCCTGGGTTGGGACGCTGGATGCCGGGTTGCGCCGCAATCGGACGTGCGGCGGCGGCAACGGCGGGACGTCCCTTGTTGGTGTTGTAGAACTGCTGCCGGTTCTGGGACGCCTCGCGCTGGTTCTGCACCTGCGTCGACATGGCCGGGGTGCGGGGTCCGCGCATGGCTGCGACTTCCGCCGCCTGGGGCCTTACGTTGAGGCCGCCTCTGCCGCCATTGTAGGAGACGCGGTTACCCGCGTTGCGATTCGGGACAGTGCGGTTGTAGACGTAGTTGATGCGGCCAGTGTTGATGCGGTTGACGGAGCGGTTGTAGTAAAAGTTATTGCCGTTCCAATAGCCACCGTAGTAGCCGGTGCCGGTGTAACCGAAGCCGTAGTTGACGCCACCGTAGAAGCCGATGTGCGTGCCCCAGTAGCCGTGGTGGAATCCGTAGCGGCCGCCATAGAAACCCCAGTAACCGGGGGTCCAGAGAGCGCCGTAGTAGGGGGGTGCGCACCACGCGCCGGGAACCCAATAGTAGCCGTCGGAGCCCCAGGCCCAGTAGCCGGGAGTCCAGAGATAGTTGGGCTCGGGCGCCTCGGGCTGCTCATAGACGGGCAGCGGCGGGGGCGGCTGGTCGGCGTATTCGGCTGGCTGGCCGGCATCGGCATCGGCGTTGAGCTGGTTGTAATCCTGAGCGTCCTGGTCGCTGGGGTAGCCCTGACCGGGTGGCGGAGGCGCCTGCTGCTGGGCGTATTCCTCAGAACTCTGCTGGGCCGGGGCCTGCGAGCTTACCCCTAACACCTGGCCCTGCGGCTGGCTGTTGTCGACCGGGGCCATATTGGCATCAGCCGGGTCCGGTCCAGAGTTGTCGGGGGCCGAGGCGGCGCTGGTAGCGGCACCGTGGCAACCGGAGATTCCTGCCGCTCCGACAAGAACGGCAAGACCGATGGAAAAACCTAAGAGAAACCTGGACGCGAACTTATGCATACTGTCTTTCTCCTGACTCGCTTACCGCATAAAAACCCAAAATTTGTGAAAGAGACATGCTCAGTAAGATGCGCATTTTTCGTTAGGAGAGATTTTCATGAGGATAATGCTGTTTGACGACTGGATTTCATCGGTAAGGACGGCCACGCAGGGACTTCGCTGCGGAGCCACTGGGACTCCGCTTCTGGGACTCCGCTTCCGCTCCGTGAGGGATCGCAGTAAAATGAGATCGATGGCAGGCTGTCTTCCCACTCCGAAGCGCTTTCACCACGGTCGCCCTGACCGCGGTCGCTGATACTCTCATCCCACTCCCAAGAGAAGTTTGATAGGCTTTAGCCCTTGCTATTCCTGGCTTGAAGTCAAGACCACGGCCCCCGTTACCCTCGCGCTATCCCAGCGCGCCTTGGAGAAAATACCATGCCGACTCAATCGCATCCTGATTCGTTCAAGAGCCAGTCCACGCTCGCCTCGGGCTCGAAGACCTACAATTTTTTTCGTCTGAAGGCGCTGGAGGGCAGCGGCGTCAACCTGGCGAGATTGCCTTTTTCGCTGCGCATCCTGCTGGAGAACCTGCTGCGCCACGAGGACGGACGCACCGTAACCGCCGACGACATTAAATTTCTGGCGCGCTGGGAGGCCAATGCGGAACCGTCGCGCGAGATCGCCTACATGCCGGCGCGAGTGCTGATGCAGGACTTTACCGGGGTGCCCGCGATCGTGGATCTAGCGGCGATGCGCGATGCGATGCGCGCCCTTGGGGGCAATCCTGAAAAGATCAATCCGCTGCAGCCGGCGGAGCTGGTCATCGACCACTCGGTGCAGGTGGATGAGTTTGGCACGGTGCGAGCGTATGACCTGAACGCGGCGCTGGAGTTTCAGCGGAACCGCGAGCGCTATGCGTTTTTGAAGTGGGGGCAGACTGCGTTTCATAATTTTTCCGCGGTGCCGCCGGGGATGGGGATCTGTCATCAGGTGAACCTCGAATATCTGGCGCGAGTGGTGTTTACGACGCAGCCCGACGCCAGCGGCAAGATGTTTGCGTATCCCGATACGCTGGTCGGCACCGACTCGCACACCACAATGGTGAACGGGCTGGGCGTGCTGGGCTGGGGCGTCGGCGGGATTGAGGCCGAGGCCGCGATGCTGGGGCAGCCGGTGTCGATGCTGGTGCCGCAGGTGGTTGGGTTCAAACTGACGGGCAAGCTGAAGGAAGGCACGACCGCCACCGACCTTGTGCTGACCGTCACGGAGATGCTGCGGAAGCTGGGCGTGGTCGGCAAATTTGTGGAGTTCTACGGGCCGGGGATCGCCGAACTGCCGCTGGCCGATCGCGCGACGATTGCGAATATGGCCCCCGAATATGGCGCGACGTGCGGGATCTTTCCGGTGGATGCGGAGACGCTGCGCTATCTCACCCTGACGGGCAGGCCAGCCGAGCAGATTGCGCTGGTGGAGGCCTACTACCGCGAACAGGGGCTGTTCCACACGGCAGACGCTCCCGAGGCGGTGTACACGGGAACGATCTCGCTGGACCTGGCGACGGTAGAGCCAAGTGTGGCGGGGCCAAAGCGTCCGCAGGATCGTGTGCCGCTATCGCGGGCCGGGGCCAGCTTCAAGGAGCAGTTGCCCGGGCTGCTGGGGCCGAATGGGAACACGCAGACCATCCGCCAGATGGTGCGCTGGGAGGGCGAGGGCGGAACCGCATCGGCGTCCGGCGATGTGACTAGCAGCGTCGGGAAGTCGGCTCCGGTCGTGGAGCATCCGACAGTGCCTGTGATCACGATTCAGGATGAGCCAGTGCCTAGTCTGGAGGCGCCACACGTGTCGATACGGAGCCGTTTCGGCGTGGACCCGGAGAAGTACCTCACCCATGGATCGATCGTGATTGCGGCGATCACCTCGTGCACGAACACGTCGAATCCCACCGTGATGATTGCGGCTGGGCTGCTGGCGAAGAAGGCCGTGGAGAAAGGGTTGAGCACGCCGCCGTGGGTAAAGACGTCGCTGGCGCCGGGCTCGCGCGTGGTCACCGACTACTACGTCAAGTCGGGGCTGATGCCGTATCTCGGTCAACTGCGATTTCAGGTGGTGGGGTATGGATGTACGACGTGCATCGGGAACTCGGGGCCGCTGCCGACCGATGTGTCGAAGTCGATTGAAGATCATGGACTAGTAGCGGTGTCGGTGCTGTCGGGGAATCGGAACTTCGAGGGGCGAATCTCGCCGGAGGTGCGAGCGAACTACCTGATGAGTCCGCCGCTGGTGGTGGCGTATGCGTTGGCCGGGCATATCGGGCACAACTTCACGACGGAGCCGCTGGGGCAGGGCAAGGACGGGCAGCCGGTGTTCCTGAAGGACATCTGGCCGACCCAGGCGGAGGTCTCGGCGGTGGTGGCATCGTCGATCGATTCGGAGATGTTCCGGCACCAGTACAGCACTGTCTCCGATGGCGACAATAACTGGCAGAGCCTGAAGTTTCCCGACGGCGACACCTATGGATGGGAGCCGGATTCGACTTACATTCGCAAGGCCCCTTACTTCGACGGCATGACCGCGAAGCCTGCGCCGGTGGCTGACATTCACGGGGCGCGGGTGCTTGCTGTGCTGGGCGACTCGGTGACGACGGACCACATCTCCCCGGCAGGTTCGATCAAGCTGAATGGGCCCGCGGGCAAGTACCTCATCGAGCACGGAGTGAAGGCCTCGGACTTCAACAGCTACGGGTCGCGCCGCGGCAACCACGAGGTGATGGTGCGCGGCACGTTCGCCAATGTGCGGCTGCGCAACAAGCTCGCTCCCGGGACCGAGGGCGGCGTGACGCGGCTGCTCCCGGAGGACATCCCGATGTCGATCTTTGACGCGTCGGTGGAGTATGCGAAGCGAGGCACGCCGCTGGCGATTCTGGCGGGCAAGGAGTACGGTTCGGGGTCGTCGCGGGACTGGGCGGCGAAAGGGCCGCTGCTGCTCGGAATTCGTTTTGTGATCGCCGAGAGCTATGAGCGGATTCACCGGTCGAACCTGGTCGGGATGGGGATCCTGCCGCTGCAGTTCATGCCAGGGCAGAACGCCGAATCGCTGCATCTTTCGGGCGAGGAGGTCTTCGCGATCGGAGATACGCCGGGCCAGTTGAAGGCGATGCTGGACGGCAAATTCGCCGATGGCAAGCTCGTCACGGTCTTCGCCGAGTCCGACCTGGGCAAGACGACAGAGTTCTCGGCGACGGTGCGGATCGACACCCCGCAGGAGATCCTCTACTACCAGAACGGCGGCATCCTGCAATATGTTCTGCGTCAACTGGCGGGGAAGAGTTCAGCTTCGGCTTAAGCTGGAAGTCTCATGGGTGGTCGTTTTGGAGGTATCCCCTTATCAAAGGCCATAACTGGGGTATGGGATGGAGAAAAGCAAAAGGCCCCGATCCAATGATCGGGGCTTTTTTTCGCTCTAGTTTCGGTACCCGGCCTCAGTTCTTTACGTTCATAGCATCCGAGTCTACGGCCCTCTTCCCTGTGATGCCTTCCAATCCAGCCAACAGACCGCGGTAGTCGCTCTTATCGGCTTGATACGCGATCCCGCCTTTTTTGTCTCCGTCGGCCCAGGTAATGCCAATAAAGTGCTTCTTCGATTTGGTCAACGCCAAGAGCGCGCCTATACCCAAGGTGAAGACGGCAACGCCAATAGCAGCACCAATGCGCCGGTGAACATCCTGCCCATAGCTGATTTCCGTCACCGCCGCAGCCGGAATGTTTGCTATCTCCTCTTTGCCTTTCATGATCCGAATATGGTCGGCAGTCAGGTACAGCTTCATGTCGGTATTTGCTTTTACATTGGGGATCGATCCGCCATCATAGACAATCTTGTAGCTGCTATCGCTAGCGAAGGCTGACATCGGCAACAAAATACAGAGAAGAACAGCGAGCATACTTTTCATATTTAAATCTCCATGAGTTCTGACTGCAAATCCTAGTGACTCAATGGGATCAGAGGAATACGTCTAATAGGTCAGCGGGTTCCTCCTCGACTCCCCACCAGACGGTTCAGCCTATAATGACCTATGGCAACCGTTCATCCGGCCTCTTCGGAGGCTGGCACGCAGCCAGAGTCGCAAAACGAACCGAAGAGTCAGCCGGAGAATTATCCCGATACAGGGATCGAGCTGGAAGCAGCTCTTCCTGTCGCGGCTCCGGCGGTGGCCTCGGATGCGACCTCTCGCGCGAAACAGAAGAAGCAGGCCGAGTCGAAACCGGCGATAGAACCAGCCCCGGAGAGCGCCGTAACTCCCTTGATTATTGCGGGTGTGGATGAGGCTTCGGAGTCGTCAGCCAGCCATCTTGGCGGGAGCTCGGCGAAGGATATCAAGCTGGTCGATGCGAAGTTTCAGACGTTGCTGGCGACGGTGCATGAGAACCGGCCCGGCGACGATCTGGAGATCATTCGCAAGGCGTGGACGTTCTGCCTGCAGCAGCATGAGGGGCAGAAGCGGGCCAGTGGCGAGCCGTACATCATCCATCCGCTTGAAGTCGGGCAGGTGCTGGCCGAGTTGAAGATGGACTCGACCGCGATCGCCGCCGGTCTGCTGCACGATGCGGTCGAAGATACGGACGTCACTTCGCAGGAGATCGCGAAACAGTTCGGCGACCAGGTCGCGCACATCGTCGAAGGTGTGACCAAGCTCGAAAAAATCAAGTTTGCCAATCGCGAAGACCATCAGGCGGAGAACATTCGCAAGATGCTGCTCGCAATGGTCACTGACGTTCGCGTCGTCATCATCAAGCTGGCGGACCGCCTGCATAATATGCGCACGCTCGAACACCTGAACCCGGAGAAGCAGCAGAAGATCGCGCGAGAGACGCTGGATATCTACGCTCCGCTGGCGCACCGGCTGGGCATGGGCAAGCTGCGCGGCGAGCTCGAAGATCTGGCGTTCCAATACACCGACCCGTATGCATACGAGCAGGTGTTGGCCGAGGTAGACGCGCTGCGCGGGGCGGGCGAAGAGTTTCTGCAGAAGATCGTGACGCAGCTCGAAGCCAAGCTGAAGGAGTTCAAGATCCAGGGGCGCGTGGAGTCGCGAATCAAGCGGCTGTATTCGATCCAGCAAAAACTTGTAGACCAAAAAATTCCTGTCGATCAGGTATTCGATCTGCTCGCCATTCGCGTGATCTGCAACTCAGTGCAGGACTGCTACGCGCTGCTGGGGCTGCTGCACAGCATCTGGCGGCCAGTGCCGGGACGCATCAAGGACTTTATCGCGATGCCGCGGCCGAATCTTTACCAGTCGCTGCATACGACGCTGATCGCCGAGGGTGGGCACCAGTTCGAGGTGCAGATTCGCACGGAGGATATGCATCGCGTCGCGGAAGAAGGCATTGCGGCGCACTGGAAGTACAAGGCCTCGGACAACGTGACCGCCAAGGACGAGCAGCGGCTGGCGTGGGTGCGGAAGTTGATGGAATGGCAGCGCGAGATGACCGATCCCAACGAGTTCATGTCGACGCTGAAGATCGACCTGTACCCGGAGGAGGTCTACACCTTCACTCCCAAGGGCAAGGTCGTCGTTCTTCCGAAAGATGCGAGCCCGATTGATTTCGCCTATGCGATTCATACCGAGGTCGGCAATACGACCATCGGCGCAAAGGTGAATGGACGGATCGTTCCGCTGCGGACTAAGCTGCGCAACGGCGACATCGTTGAGATTTCGACCCAGACGGGACACGCTCCCAGCCGCGACTGGCTCAGCTTTACCAAGAGCTCGCGCGCACGGAACAAAATCAAGCACTGGCTGAATGAGCACCAGCGCGAACGTGCGATCGAGATTGGCAAGAAGCTGCTGGATCGCGAGGCGCGGAAGTACAAGCTCTCGCTGGGTAAATTCAACGAAGCGGACTACGACAACGTCGCCAGCGAATACGGCCTGGGGACGCAGGCGGAGCTGCTGGCCGGTGTTGGGTTTGGAAAATATTCTGCGCGGCAAGTGCTGAATAAGTTGGAGCCGGGTTCGACGATGACGGCCGAGCCGCCTCCGCCCGAGGGTGGCATCGGCAACAAGCTGGGGCAGATGTCGGAGGCGGTGAAACGCGTCTTCTTCGGCAAGGGGTCGGAGTCGCTGCAGGTGGAGGGGCAGGACGATCTGCTGGTCTACCGGGCGCGCTGTTGCAACCCTATTCGTGGCGAGGAGATTATCGGTTACGTGACGCGCGGCAAGGGCGTCGCGGTGCATGCGCGGAGCTGCCCGAATGTGCAGAATCTGCTGTACGAATCGGACCGGCGCATTCAGGTGGAGTGGTCGCCTTCGGCGGTGGACGCGGGGACCGATAAGGCGCAGACCTATCCCGTGAAATTGACCGTGCTGTGCGACGACCGGACGGGCATGCTGAAGGAGTTTACGGCGATCATCTCCGACGACGGGACCAACATTCGCAGCGTGGACACTAAGCCGACCATGGACGGGCAGGTGATGGTGGACTTCGTGGTGGAGACGGTGGATGTACGGCATTTGAATAAGCTGGTACTGAATCTGCGCAAGGTTCCCGGCGTGCGCGACGTGCAGCGAGTGCAGAAGATTTAGCGGCGGCAAGAGCGCACCCGCTTACAAGAATTGGCGATTCGAGCGTCTGTGATTTTTTCTGCAACACGCTCATCGAAAATGCTCTAATTGCTCGACAGAAATAAGGAGCGCCCCATGCCGTCACGCCGCGATTTTATCCGCCTCTCCGCCCTGGCCGCCGCAGCCGGTTGCACGCTCGGCCGCGTCAGCACCTCCTTTGCTGCACCTGCATCGGGCGAATCCAGCAATGGACTTATCTACGGCGTGCAGCTTTACATGGTTCGCCGGCAGGCCGCGCAGGATCTCGCCGGTGTCCTTCGCCAAATCCACGAGATTGGTTTCGCGCAAATCGAGCTCTACCCTATCGTCTACACGCACCCCGCACCCGAGCTGCGCCGCATCATCGCCGACTCCGGCCTCGGTGCAGTCTCTGGCCACTTCGACTACGTCGGCCTCGAATCGAAGATCGACTACGCCCACCAGCTCGGCCTCGAATTCATGGTCTGCCCCATGCTCCCCAAGGATCAGTGGACCTCTCTCGAAGGCTTCCAGAAAGCGGCCGCCGACTTCAACCGCTGGGGCAAGATCGTCAAGAGCGCCGGAATGGAGTTCGCGTTCCACAACCACGACTACGAGTTCAAGCCGCAGGGCAACACCACCGGCTTCGCTGAGCTGATGAAGCAGACCGATCCCGCTCTGGTGAAGCTTGAGTTCGACATGTACTGGCTCACCCAGGCCGGGCAGGATCCCCTTGCCATGCTTACGCGCCACGCTGACCGGGCGCGCCTGGTTCATCTGAAAGACCGCGCCGCCAACGCCTCCACCAGCTTCAACACCGATGCGAGCTCCGATCATTTCACCGAACTTGGCAAAGGGACCATCGCTTGGCCGCGCCTTCTCGCACAAGCCCGCAAGCAGGGCATTCACTACGCCTTCCTCGATCAGGACGAGACCGCCGGACCAGTCTTCGACAGCATGAAAGAGAGCTATGCGTATCTGCGCACGCTAAAGGTTTAGACAGTCGCTACGGCAGGCAGAATCTCCGACACATCTATCCACTGCGTCGGATAATCGCCCGTATAACAGGCCGTGCAGAAACTCGCCGGTGACAGTCCATCCGCAGGCTCGCCCTTTGTGCAAGCATGCGTCAGCCCAACGAGCGACAGATACGCCAGCGAATCCGCCTCGACATATTCACATATCTCCGCGACCGACTTATTCGCCGCGATCAAATCTTTCTTCGAAGGCGTATCCACCCCATAAAAACAAGGGGAAATCGTCGGCGGACACGAGATGCGCAGATGCACCTCTGTCGCCCCCGCCGCCCGCACCATCCGCACAATCTTCCGTGAGGTCGTCCCTCGAATGATCGAGTCGTCGATCAATATCACGCGTTTTCCTTCGAGCAGTGACCGCACCGGATTCAACTTCATGCGCACGCCGAAGTCCCGCACGCGCTGCTCCGGCTGAATAAACGTACGCCCTACATAGTGGTTGCGAATCAGCCCGAGGTTGAACGGAATTCCCGACTCCGCCGCATATCCAATCGCCGCCGTCACACCCGAGTCCGGGACCGGAACAATCAAATCCGCGGCTACACCCGACTCCCGCGCCAACTGCCGCCCCATCTCCTCGCGCGACTGTTGCACCCACCGCCCAAAGATCTTCGAGTCCGGCCGCGCAAAATACACATGCTCGAACACGCAGCTCGCCTGCTCGGTTGTCGTATCGAAGTAACGGCTCGTCACGCCGTCTTCGGAGACCATCACCAGTTCGCCCGGCTTCACATCGCGCTCGTACTTCGCGTGCAGCAGGTCGAACGCGCACGTCTCCGACGCAAACACAAACGTGTCGGGAGCGCCGTCCTTTCCTTCGATGCGTCCCATCGCCAGCGGACGGAAGCCATGCGGATCGCGTGCCGCGAAGATACGATTCCGCGTCATCATCACAATCGAAAACGCACCATCCACCTGCATCAGCGCATCGGCGATGCAGTCGATCAACGTGTTCTTCGTGCAATGCGCAATCAACTGAATAATGATCTCGGAGTCCGACGTCGTCTGGAAGATCGCTCCATCGCGCTCCAGCCGCTCCTTCGCCGTCCCCAGGTTGATCAGGTTGCCGTTGTGCGCAATCGCAATCAAACCCTTCGTACTCTCCACCGAGATCGGCTGCGCATTCAGCAGCGCCGAATCTCCCGTCGTCGAGTAGCGCGTATGCCCAATCGCGATATGGCCCGGCAGCTTCGCCAGCACATCATCGGTAAAAATCTCCGACACCAAACCCATCCCCTTGATGTCGTTTACATTCTGCCCATCCGCGCTCGCAATCCCCGCCGACTCCTGCCCGCGATGCTGCAGCGAATACAGCCCCCAGTACGTCATCCGCGCCGCGTCGTGATGGTTGTACACCGCCATCACGCCGCACTCTTCGCGCAGCTTATCGAACGGCATCCCATCTTCCTCTTCGTCCACGTCCGCAGCCACACCGATCCCCACCCCATCGACTTCATCCACCCCACTGACTTCGTCCGCAGCCCCAGAGGTCGTCATCCTGAGCGAAGCGAAGGATCCCCGTATTTTTCCCTGTACCGCCAATGATTTTTCGCGTAACTCGCTCATGCGGTTACCACCTCCGCAGCAAGCTGTGATTCCAGAGCGGTGTTGAAGGTTTTCCTTACCTCTTCGAGGTCGATTGTTAGCGGTGGGTCGGTATATCCGATATCGTGACTCTCGATCTTATTGGCAATCGTTATCCCTATCTGCTGAACCCCGACACCTGCTTTACCCAAAATTTCAGTAATTTCACGAACGTTCTCGGAGGTGCATGTGACGATGACATTCCCAACGCTCTCTCTGAAGAGAGCGACGTGGTCCAAAGGATTCGGCTGTTCATCGATGACAGCGAATGAAGCGCCGATATTGTTGCGGATGGCACATTTTGCAATGGTTACAGCGATACCGCCGCTTCCTTCGTCCGCAGCTGACTTGAGCAGACGTCTGGAGGCGAGTTCGCAAAGAGCATTATTTACGAGAGCATTGGCCTCAAGATCAATGGCAGGCACTGTGCCCCACAATTCTCCGAAGACGGACTTGGCGTATTCGCTTGAACCTAGCTCCGAGATCCACGTCTCTCGTTTTTTTTCCTCTGCTCGATAAAGACGGGTTGGAAGCGATCCCAAAGGGAAGACTAATAAAATTGCGTCTCCGAGATCTTGGAACCCACTCGGCACAGCCTTCGTCACATCATCAATTATCCCGACAATCCCAATCACCGGAGTCGGATAAATCCCCTCACCCTTGGTCTCGTTGTAGAGCGAAACATTCCCACCGGTAACCGGCGTTCCCAGCGCGATACAAGCCTCGGCGATGCCATCGATCGCCTGCGAAAGCTGCGCCATAATCTCCGGCTTCTCCGGATTCCCAAAGTTCAAACAGTTCGTAGCTGCCACCGGAGTCGCCCCGGTACAAGCGACCTTCCGCGCAGCTTCAGCCACGGCATGCATCGCGCCGAGCTTCGGGTCGAGATACGTCCATCGCCCATTGCCCGCCAGCGCCATCGCGAGTCCACGGTCGCCTTTCACTGTGTCTGAAAACTCATGCGAATCATCCGGTGCAACCACCGGGTTCGCAGCATCGTGGTTGTCAGTCGCGTGCGTCGCTGCACCCTCTGGAGTCGAAGTAGCCACCAGATCGGCCAGAGCCCCGAGCACGCCATCATGACGTGCTGCACCGAAGCTCTTACTGGTTCCCTTGATGCGCATCACGCCGGCCTCGCCACCCGGCCCCTGCACGGTATTGGTCTGGACCATCGAGTCATACTGCTCGAACACCCAACGCTTATCGCAGATATTCGCGCTCGCCAGCAGCTTCTTCAGATCGGCCGTATAGTCCCGCGGCCTCTTCAACTCTTCGAGCACCCACGCCGGAGGATCGAGCGGCACCGGAGCCTTCCACGTCCCAACAGGCCGGTGATACAGCGGAGCGTCATCGGTCAGCGATTTATTCGGAATATCCGCGACCAGCTCGCCATGTTGCGTGATCACCATATTCGGCTTCTCCGTCACCGTGCCGACGATCGAAGCATCCAGCCCCCACTTCGCGAACACATCCAGAACCTCCTGTGCGCGGGGCTTATCGGCGACCAGCAGCATCCGCTCCTGCGACTCCGACAACATGATTTCGTAGCTCGACATCCCCGTCTCGCGCTGCGGCACGAGGTCAAGCTCCACCGTCAGCCCGAGATCACCACGAGCACCCATCTCGCAGGTCGAGCACGTCAACCCCGCCGCGCCCATGTCCTGAATCCCCAGCACAGCGCCGGTCGCCATCGCTTCGAGGCAAGCCTCCAGCAGCAGCTTCTCCATAAACGGATCGCCCATCTGCACATTCGGCCGCTTCTGCTCTGAGCCTTCGGTGAACTCCTCCGAGGCCATCGTGGCCCCGTGAATCCCATCGCGGCCCGTCTTCGCCCCAACGTAGATCACAGGATTGCCGACACCCGTAGCCTTGGCGTAAAAAATCTCATCGCTGCGCACCAGTCCCAGCGCAAACGCATTCAGCAGCGGATTGCCCGAGTAACAAGCCTCGAATAGCGTCTCGCCGCCAAGGTTCGGCACGCCAAAGCAGTTACCGTATCCGGCCACGCCATGCACCACGCAGGTCGTAATCTGGTGGTTCCTGCGGCGCAGCGCCTCATCGGGTTCAGCCTCATCAAGCGGCCCGAAGCGCAGCGAATCCATCACCGCCAGCGGCCTTGCATTCATTGTGAAGATGTCCCGCAGAATCCCGCCCACACCCGTCGCCGCGCCCTGATACGGCTCGATGTAGCTGGGATGATTATGCGACTCGATCTTGAACGCGCAGGCCCACCCATCGCCCACATCGATGATGCCGGCGTTCTCTCCCGGCCCCTGCACCACGCTGCCTGGCCCGCTCGTTCTCTCACCGCGAGTCGGCAGCCGTTTCAGATGCACCCGCGAAGATTTGTACGAGCAATGCTCCGACCACATAACCGAAAAAATCCCTAACTCAGTCAGGGATGGGGTGCGGCCAAGCGCGGTTTCGATGCGCGTGTACTCGTCCGGGGTGATGCTGTGCTGCTTGAGCAGCGCCGGTGTAATGGTAGCTGGGGAGGGAACAACACTAGCTTGCTGAACTTGCAAATTTGGCATGGCTCGCTACTTAAGATTGTCGCACGCTAAGCCCTCGGCTGCGACCACGCTGCCACGCCCGCCACCCTCAGTGCCGTTCGAGTGTAACCCGATCCCACTTCGCCGCATCCGCAGCCGCCGCATACGCGCTCTCCAAAAACTCCATCAGTGCGTCCTCGGGCGACGCCTGCGCCAGCACCGCATCGTACTTGAAGATGAACTCCCCTAAGGCCTTATCCCACTCTGCCGCCGCCGGACGAATCGCAGCCGCCGCCAACCCCTCGGGCACCGGCGCCGCATAGCAGTAGAAAGCCGCCGCGCCGTATCCTCCATTCCCAGGCCAGAATCCCGCGCTGATCACCTCATGCGAATAAGCCTCACGCTGAATCTTGTCCGCACCCGGCCTCGGCGGCGCCGGACGCCCGGAAAACCGCGTCACCGCCAGGTCGAAGCTGCCCCAGAAAAAATGTACCGGGCTCACCTTCCCCAGAAACCCCGTCCCCCAGCTGCGAAATACCTTCTCGGCATGCACCAGCACCTGCCAGAAACGGTGCGCATACTCCGCGTCATACGACTTATGCTCCGTGTCCAGGTCGAACCGGATCGGATTCGCCAACTCGCACGGCATCGGATCTATCTTCACCTCAACCCCCAGCGAAGCCAGACACCCCAGATACTCCTTATAAAAATCCGCCACCGACTGCGCCCGCAGCGGCACCGAAATCGCCGGCCCCGAACCCAACCGGAAGTGCAGCTCGTGCGCCACAAAATCAAACTCGATGTCCAACACATCGTCGCCATACGGCATCGCAGAAGTGCCCAGCCCATGTGCCGTCACATACAGCGGAACGTTCCACCAATGATTCTGCAGGGGCGTCAACGCCAGCCGCGTCTTCCCCACGATCTGCGTCCACATGTGCAACGTATTCGCCGTCGCCTCCCACTCACTCCACGGCAGCGCAGGCCACTGCGTGTGACTCCCGGCAACTCCGCTCATAACGCCTCCTGATTCCCGAAGCCACAGCATACGCCACCACAATCCCACTGCGCGTGGGGCGGCCACTTCGTCGCGTGTATACCGGTCTGGGAAGGACCTACGCTATTCATTCTTCCTCGACAACTTAAGAAGGCGTGCAAACGGCCGCCCCACGCGCAGTGGGCCCGTCCGGCAGGACAGCAGCTAATCACTTACTGGCCCGTGCTGCCAAACCCCGCCGCTCCACGCGGGGCCTCTACCAACTCACTCACCTCGTCAAACCGCGCCTCGATCCGCTGCACAATCCGCAACTGCGCGATCCTGTCCCCGGCCTTGATCTCCACCGCCACCGCGCTCAGGTTCGTCATCACCACCTTGATCTCCCCGCGATATCCCGGATCGATCACGCCGGCGAGCGTCGTCACTCCGCGCACCGCAAGCCCCGACCGGTCCTCCACCAGCGCTCCATGCGTTGCTGGAAACTCCAACGCAATTCCCGTCGCCACAGCGAGCGTCGCGCCCGCATCCAGCGTCGCGCCCGATACCGCATACAAGTCCGCAGCAAGGTCGCCAAACGGCCCCGCATGCGCATACCGCGGCAGTTGTGCATCCGGGTGCAATTTCAAAACTTTGATGACAACAGCATCGTGTGGCCTTGCATCCAAGAACATGATGGCTCGCTGGGTAAAGGGGATGATGGTTCGAACTCATCTCTTATTGTTACGCAGTTTTTCAATCAATGGCCGTTAGCCCCGGCGCGCAAGAGGCACCTAAGAGAAATACCACTTTTGGGGGAGAACCAAGCAACCCGCAACCGCGCATTTCTTGGCCTTCAGGGCGTCCAATAAGACATGCACCACGTCGAACCAACAGGCAAGCTTCTCAACCTTTCAGCACGCAACCATCAGGAGGGTCGCATCGTGCCAATCAACCTCGAGCCCGCGAAACTGGGCAACTTAGAGCACTACTTCGAGCCCCTCCAGAGCACTCGCCTGCAGCGCCTCATCGACGACGGCGCCGTCTACGTCCCTCAGGCCCTGACCCCCTCCCAGTTCGCCACCCTGCACGCGCTGCTCGATCGCATCCTCACTCACGGCATCAACTCGGCCTACTTCGCAGCCAGCCTCGATGCCGCGCTCGCCAACGGCACCGCTGACGCCCTCTGTTTTACTGCGCCGCGCCTTCTTGCCGTCGACTATCAGCTCGGCCTCGACGAACTCGACACCATGGCTCGCACCGTCACTGCCTTTGCCTTCGCCGATCTCACCCCCGAGATCCAGGACGTCATGCTCGACCTGATCGCCGACCGAGACCTGACCACCCGAAAGCTCGACCTCTCCCTCTGGCTCGACGACCTGAACAGCAACACCGCAGCCAGCCTCGCCCTCGCCGCCGCATAGACCGGCCTGCGCGCTAGAATCACCCCAGCAATGATCAACTCGATCAGCCGCATCGTTGCCTGGATGAAAGGCAGCGGCAGCACCGGCCTGCGCCTTCCCTGGCGCATGTTCTGGGTAGGCCTCGCCGTCCGTGTCCTCTACATCACGGTCGGCCACAGCTACCACTTCCGCGCCTTTCAGGACCACTTCCAGTTCGGCTGGGAGGTCGGCCGCATCGCCCGCGCCGTCGCAACGGGACGCGGATACTCCGATCCCTTCATCGCCCCGTCCGGCCCAACCGCCTGGTGTCCGCCCATCTATCCCCTCCTTCTTGCAGGAGTCTTCAAGCTCTTCAGCGTCTACACCGCGCTCTCTGCCTGGGTCATCCTCACCATCAACAGCGTCTTCTCCGCGCTCACCGCAGTCGCCGTCCATGCGATCGCAGCCCGCACCTTCGGACGCAAAACCGCGCTCTGGTCCGGATGGATCTGGGCGCTCTATCCCGCCGCCATGCAGTACGCCGTCCATTGGGTTTGGGAGATAGCTATCACCACCTGTCTCTTCTCCGTGGTGTTCGTCATCGCGTTGCGGGTTCGCGGCATCGGCCAATCCAGTCCCCCAACCGGTCGCGAAAGCACGCGCTTATGGGCTCTCTTCGGTCTTCTGTGGGGTTTCATCGGGCTTCTCAACCCTTCCCTGCTGACCTTCCTCCCTTCCTGCGGACTATGGATGGTGTGGGGCGATCGACGCCGGCTTCCGCAAAGCCTCGCCCGAGCGACACTCGCAGCGCTTCTCTGCGCAGCCTGTTTCACTCCCTGGATCTGGCGCAATTGGGATGTCTTCCACGCCTTCATTCCCATGCGGCCGAACTTCGGCGCTGAGCTCTACGCCTCTTCTCTCGAAAGCAACGACGGCTTCCCCTGGGGAGCGGCAATCTCGATCTACCCCGCCACTCCCGACATGCAGCACTACCGCGAACTCGGCGAAGTCGCATTCTGCCGCGAACGAGGAGAGATGGCGAAGGCAATCTTCCGCGCGCATCCCGGTCGCTTCTCGCGATACACCAGAAAGAGAATCTATTTCTTTTGGATCGGCGTTCCCCACCCCATCGAAAAAAGCTTCCTCACCGAGGCCTTCCGCGAACTCAACTACTCCTTCCTGAGCCTGGGAGGACTGCTAGGCCTGGGGCTGGCCCTCTGGCGAAGAAAGCCCGCGGCCGCGCTCTACGCCGGTGCCTTTCTCTTGCTCCCGATGGTCTACTATTTCGTGACTGTCCAAGCCCGCTTCCGCAGCCCTCTCGAACCGCTCATCTGCGTCCTCATCGTCTATCTCTTCCAATCCGCAACCCCGCGCGCCAAGCTAACCGACGCTGGCAGTGCTACATCACACTGAAATCCTTGCTGGTTTTCGTTGGTTTACGCACTGGCTTTGCAGTCGGTTTGAGGGTAGACTTCGGTACGCGAAAGAGCTGAGTCACAGTCATATTGAACTTCTCCGACGCCTTCGGGCCTTCGTGGTATTCGTGTTTCATAGAACATCCCTTAGACATGAGTAATCACCCCAAACCCGGTGGCGGCAATCCACATCCCAAACCAAAGAACAATGACGCTGGCGATAAGGAAAGAAATATCTCTGGGAATGTGCATGTTCGTGGCGAAATCATGGTTGAGCTTGGACCAGAAGAAGCCAATGCCCGCGGTTCCAGTGAGAAAAAAGAGGATGCCAGAAAGCGCAAGGTATGGTGGCTTGAAGTCGCCACATTTATAGTTCTATCGATCTACGCGGGCTTCACCGCTTGGCAAAGCTGGAGCACTCAGAGGATTGTGAACCTCACTCGTGAACAATTCACTAAAGATCAAAGACCTTGGTTGGCCGTAGACCCCCCAACAGAAACAGTCAAAGGCGTATTTCCATTCAAACTTAATATGCTTATACGTAACACCGGAAGAACTCCCGCTAGAAACGTCATCGTAAAGTTCAACGCGTTTCCTTTTCTTTCTAGTGAAGAACCAAGGTTCATCTTTAAGGGAGACCCCGTTCCCTTCGGCCCGATTGCCCCCAACGCTTATCACATATTCACTTACAGAGGGCAAACTAACGAAAATAACGAAGGGGTTCCAAATGGATATACCTACTACGCGTACGGCTCCGTGGCCTACCAAGACGTATTTACCGATAAGCATTGGATAACATACTGCTTTTTTAAACAAGGAACAGAAAGTTATGCATATTGCAAAAACCACAATGATATTGGTGACGGAGAACCTCCCAGTGACCCACTTGAAGCAAAGAAATAGTGCTGCCCTGTGACGGTACCCCGTTTCGATTCATTGGGCATCTGCGTCAAGGAGCAGCATGACCGGTAAACTATAGCAATGGACCAAAAGAACGTCCTCATCACCGGAGCCTCGGGCTTCTTCGGCGGCATCCTCAAGCGCCGTCTCCTCGCCGAAGGCTTCCGCTGCACCAACATCGACCTCGTCCCCGATCCTGATCGGCACGCCAACCTGCAAAGCATTCAGGGCGACATTCGCAACCCCCAACTCCTCGCCGAGCTCTTCGAGAAAGAGCACTTCGCCGCCGTCTTCCACTGCGCCGCGCTCCTCGCCCACGACACCATCGACGACAACGCTCTCTGGACCTCCAACGTCGACGGCACCCGCAACCTGGCCGAAGCCTGCCGCACTTACAGCGTCCCCAAGCTCATCTTCACTTCCACCAACTGCCTCTGGGCCAGCAACCTCGGCCATGAGGTCAAGGAGGGCGAGCCGCCCAATCCCATCGAGCTCTACGGCCGCTCAAAACTCGCCGCCGAGCAGGTCCTCAAAGAGTACGAGCACGACCTGAACGTCATCATCATCCGCTGCCCCACCATCATCGACAGTGGCCGCCTCGGCCTGCTCGCCATCCTCTTCGAGTTCATCCAGGACAACAAAAAAGTCTGGGTCGTCGGCGACGGCAGCAACCGCTACCAGTTCATCTACGCACAGGACCTCGCCACGGCCTGCATCCAGTGCCTCGACTACGACCACTCCGACCTCTTCCACATCGGCTCAGACAACGTCGTCTCCCTGCGCCGCGTCTACGAGGCCGTCATCGCCGCCGCCGGCACGCGTGCCCGTGTCGCCCAGCTCCCCAAGGCTCCCACGCTGGCGGCCATGCAGCTCGCTCACAAGCTCAAGATCTCTCCCCTCGGCCCGTATCACTACCGCATGATCGCAGAGGACTTCATCTTCGATACCACCCACATCCGCCGCCAGCTTGGCTGGGCCCCCACGCTCAACAACGAGCAGATGATGATCGAAGCTTTCCGCTACTACACCGCTCAGCGCGCCGAAATCCATGCCCGCAAGGAGGTCTCCGCACACTCGCGCCCCGCCTCCATGGGCGTCATCCGCCTGTTGAAGTGGTTCTCTTGAATGACATGTCCTGCCGGACGGGCCCACTGCGCGTGGAGCGGCCACTTCGTGGCGTGTGTACCGGTCGGGGTTAATCGAATACAGAGGTCCTCCCGTTGGTCGGGATCATCATTTCCGACCAACGGGAGGACCACAATCTCTTGTCCTGGTGAGACAAGGTATACACGCCACGAAGTGGCCGCCCCACGCGCAGTGGGCCCGTCCGGCAGGACAAGATCATTGCCCGTCCACCTGCACCATCCGATACCCCACCGGCGGCTCAAACATCTTCGGATCCGGCTCAGCCAAATTAATATTCCCCACCTCAAAATTCTGTATCGCCGACGCCCGCGGATCGAACCGTTTCGTAATCACATTAATCTGCAGCTGCGGCGAATACCAGAACTCCTTCACAATCGGCTGCGGCTTCTCATTTCCCATCACCCCGGCATTCAGCGTCGTCACCTCGCGCGACCCCACCACCTCCACATTGTCGATCGTCTTCCGCCCGAGATCCTCCAGCGTCACCGAGCCCATTCCATTCGCGAGCGCCCCCGCCTTCGGCACACTCGCCGTCGTCGGCGCATCGAACCGGTACACCGTGCAAACGCGAGTATCCGGCCGGCAAACGGACATCTCATGCCGCGTCGGGTCCTGATAATCCAGCTCCGAAAGCCGCGTCACCTGCTTATCCCCATCCGGACTGAAGTACCGCCGCTCCTGAAACACGCGCCCCAGGCTGTCCCGCGCCACCGTCCGGTGATTCTTGATCGTCCCTGTACTTCCATCCGGCATGATGCGCGTCCACTCCGTCGTCACCACCGCGCTGAACGGAGCATTGGTCATCGGCAGAATCACCACGCTCTCCACCCGCTGCCGCGTCCCGCCATCAGGAGCATGCATCCCGGCATCCTGCGCCATCAGCGGCACACTCAACGCAAAACATCCCAAGACGAGCACGCCAGGAAAGCCAGAAAAAGGGAGCCTCTGCATAAGAACTCGACCTCGCCAACATTCTGCCACAAAAATAGCTCACACTCCCACTAGATCTTTCCGGGCCTTTCCACCGACACAATCCAACAGTCCCAAAAATCCTGTCAAGCCCCAACCACGACAAAACCCGCTCCAACCGCCACTTTTCGCCTGTCCTATTTACCCCATCCAACCAGATACAATTAAAAGGAGTAAGCAAAACGAACACGAAGCACTGTCCACAAAAGGGAGCAGGTAACCCACCTGGAATCTATATTTTGCAGGCAACCGGTTTAGAATCTATATTTTGCAGACACCTACACCGCGTAAACGCTAGCAAAGAATGGACTTGCGTGCAAGATACCCCCGGGGGGAGGGGGTAGGGGTACACCATCAGAAAAGAAGACCGAGAAGAAGACCAGAAAAGACCGCAACGCACGACCCATCGGATCAATCGTTGACCCTCCTCAAGGAACGCGATACACTCGTTAAGTTTGGCGCTGCAGCCCGTATGTCTCAATTTCAAGGGTTGCAGGGACGGCAGGTTCGAGCTCGGCGGTCGGCAGGACGAGACTGCGATGGTTTGGCCGGTTGGCTTCGATGCAGTGCTCCTGTATGCGCCCCATGCAGCACAATTTTATGAAGGAAGCGGTCAGCGCTACCCAGCGCCACGCTTGAGGTTTTAGCTATGTATGCAGTCATCCGCACCGGCGGCAAACAGTATCTGGTCTCCCCCGGCGAAAAGTTGAAGATTGAAACCACCGCCCATGACAATGGCGCAGTCGAGTTCTCCGATGTCCTCGCCGTCAGCGGCGAAGCAGGCAAGTTCGAGTCCGACCTCACCGGCGCCAAGGTGCTCGGCTCCGTCATCGGCGAAGGCCGCGGCGAAAAGATCCTCGTCTTCAAGCTCAAGCGCAAGAAGCAGTACAAAAAGATGCAGGGCCACCGCCAGAACTTCGTTGAAGTCAAAATCAACGAGATCCTGGTCAACGGCAAGAGCTTCAAGGAAGACGGCAAGTAAGAGTTTTCAGCAAAAGTTTTGGTAAGCGCACAGGCCCAGAGGGCAGCGCGAAAGAGGCGATGAATGGCACATAAAAAAGGTTTAGGTTCTTCAAAAAACGGCCGCGACTCAAATGCCCAGCGGCTTGGAGTCAAGGTATTCGGCGGTCAGACGATCCTCGGTGGAGGCATCATCGTCCGTCAGCGCGGCACACCGCTGAAGCCCGGCGCCAACGTAGGCCGCGGCAAGGACGACACCCTCTTCGCCAAGGTCAGCGGCATCGTCCGCTTCCAGAACAAGGGCCAACACGGCCGCTTCGTCAACGTAGATCCCGCCGAGCTCACCTCCGTCCCGGTCTAAAACGCACCACGATTTCGCCACAAACGCACCACAAGAAACCAGCAAAAGCCCTGCTCCCGCAGGGCTTTTCCGCGTCGAAAGCATCAGAAAAATTACTCGCTGGCGACCAAAATCGGCTTGTTTTTGTCGTTCAGACCGATGCGCCCCATTGGAGTCTCGTGGTCGTGGGTAAACAGCACCGGCCAGTTCTCTGGAATGGCTCGCTGGTAAAACCGCTTGCGCTGCGCAATACATTCCACCGGATCGAGGTCGTAGCCCATCACCCAGGTCGGGTCGAGATGTGCGCTCGTCGGAATCAGGTCCGAGATGTAGCACGCATGTTGAACCGCTCCGCCATGTGACTGCGACTCAATGTGGATCGCCATCAAGTGCGCGGTATGCCCGGGAAACAGCTCCACGCTCACCCCCGGACAGACCTCCGGGTTCGTCCTGATGGCAGCGTCGTCCAGTAGCGTCATCTGCCCTGACTCGATCAGCGGGTCATAGTTCGGCGAGAGATAGCTGACCCGATCACGGTCCAGCTGCAGATGACCATGTTCGACTTCGCCACTGTGCGCAAAGTAGCGCGCATTGGGAAAGGTCGGGGTCACAGAGCCATCTGGCTGCAGCGTCGTATTCCAGCCGCAGTGGTCGAAGTGCAGGTGAGAGTTGATGACGATGTCCACTTCTTCGACCGCAATGCCAGCGGCGGCAAGTGACGTTGGCAGAAGCTCCTGGTTGCATTGGATCTCCCGCATCTTCGCCGACTGTTTGTTGCCGATACCAGTCTCGATCAGCACCGTGTGCCGTCCGGTCCGCACCACAACCGTATTGAGCCCAAGGAGGATACGGTTCTGGTCATCGGCAGGCGCACGTTTCTGCCAAAGCACCTTGGGCACCACGCCAAACATGGCTCCGCCGTCGAGCCGGTACGATCCGTCGGTACAGATGGTCAGCTCGAAGTCGCCGACCTGGGTACGCGCGCGCACCAGTTCCGTAGGAGAGTCGCCCGGCAGGCTCGTCAGTCGACCCGATGTGTCCGCAGTATGGGCAACGCTCATGGATTGTCCTCACTTCCATCGTACCGTGAGGACATCCAACAGCGTCGTTGCCTAGGCCCGTAAAGCCTGAGGTGCTGCGGCCATCAGCTCCGCACTGGCCGGAGGACGATCTCCAACCGAACCGGCAGCAACCAGCTCCACCGTGGCCGCCGCAGTCACCAGGGCACCCGTCGTGGGGGCACGCTTTGCCTGGAAGCACTGACGGCACAGCACAGGCCGGCCCTGAGTTGGCTTGAACGGAACAGTGGTCTCCACGCCGCACTGGGAGCACTCGGTGCGGGTCTCCGTGCGCGAGAGTCCAGCCGCAGCCGGTCCCGTCCCGGTCCGCAACCCGGCACCACCCCGCTTGGACTTGCATGGCTTACACCGTTTGGGGTCGTTCTTGAATTGTTTGTCGAAGAAAAAGAGTTGTTCGCCAGCGGTGAAGATGAACTCACCACCACAATCTGCGCAGGTTAAGAGCCGATCTAAGAATTCCATGCCGCTTCTCCCGTGTTGCAGAAAAAGAGTGAAAGCCAGGGGCCTGGTTTTGGCGGGTCCGCCGGGCGGTCAACCTTTTTATCGATGCTTGTTACTGCACCTTTGGATTTACATGGGCCCGGCCGCTAGATGGCGGCAACTTACAGTGTGCTACCGACAAAATCTGACCTGCGGATTCTGTCGTTACCACTGCCAGTCGATGGCGGGAGTCCATTCGCTGGCTATTTTGGCGACCGTCTCGCCAGATTTTACTCCGGGAGACGGCCTGCCGTGTTTCGAGAGCGGATACTAATCCTGCTCTTTACGAACCTTCTTACGATTACGCTTGCGTGCGAGCGCTTCTTTCACGCGCTTCTTCTCACCTGGTTTCAGATAAAAAGAATGACGCTTAACTTCCTTGATGATGTCTTCGGTCTGCACCTTGCGCTTAAAGCGCCGCAGGGCATTCTCAAGGGGTTCGCCTTCTTGTACTCGAACCTCTGCCAAGAAAAATACACCTCCAAACAGTCCCCATTGGGATAGTCTTCAGGATACGCCTCTAGCGGGTAATCAGCGCATTAATCGTTAGTAATTTCTAGTTTCTTGAGGAATACGAAAAGCCGCACTTTGGCGCGTTAGGCGTCCCTCGATGCAATGCGAGCTGAGTAAGCGAAAACGAGCCGTAAATACTTTTTGTTTGTGTAATTTCGAGCCAAGTGTCTCTGAGGCCGAAACAGGGGAGACAATCTCAATCTGCAAAGTATGAGCGTAGAATCTGCTTCATGATTCGGACTTACCAGGGTATAACACCAGTCGTTCCAGCAAGCTGTTATGTTGACCCCTCCGCGCAGGTGATCGGGGACGTCATTCTCGGCGACCAAGCTAGTGTGTGGATGAATGCGGTGATACGCGGCGATGTGAACTCGATCCGCATCGGAGCGAAAAGCAATGTGCAGGACTGCGCCGTGTTGCATGGAATGCGCTATCTCTACCCGGTGATCGTCGGTGAGATGGTGACGATTGGTCATAACGCCACGGTGCATGGATGCGTGATCGAGGACACCGTTCTGGTGGGCATTGGCGCGACCATCCTGAACAACGCCCGGATCGGTGAGGGCTCCATCATCGCAGCCGGCGCCGTGATTCCGGAGCAGACGGTGATTCCGCCCAACTCGCTGGTTGCCGGAGTGCCAGGGAAGGTGCGACGCACTCTGGGAGATTCGGACCGCGCGATGATCCTGAAGTACGCCCAGAACTATCTGGACTACACGGCCATCTATCTCAAAGAACTGATTAGCTAAAGGAACTGGCGCGGCCCACACGTCTACGATTCTGGCATGGACGACTGTGCCCGTGTGTGAAGCCAGAGCTGTTTCGCTACACTCTAAGGAATGGCAATTTTGAAAGCAGTTCGTGGCACCCGGGACCTGTTACCGCCTGAGACCGCGCTTTGGAATCATGTTGAGGCTACGGCCCGAGCGGTGTTTGGGCGCTACGCCTTTGGCGAGATTCGTACTCCCATATTTGAAGACACACAGCTCTTTGCACGAGGTGTTGGCGAGGAGACGGACATCGTCTCCAAAGAGATGTACACGTGGGAAGATCGTGCACGGGCTGACAGCGACGGCGCGCAATCCCTTACGCTACGGCCCGAGAACACAGCCGGCGTGGTGCGTGCCTACATCGAACACAAGCTCGCCGATACCGGGATGCTGCAGAAGCTCTTTTACATTGGGCCGCAGTTTCGCCGGGAACGGCCGCAGCGTGGGCGGTATCGGCAGTTCTGGCAGATCGGTGCGGAGGTTCTGGGGCCGGCGTGGTCGGGCGCGGACAGTGCTCTGCGCGATGGCGAGGTGTTGGAGATGCTCTCCACCTTTTTGAATGAGCTTGGCGTGAAGGGCTGGCGGCTGGAGTTGAACTCTGTTGGTTCTTCAACTGACCGGCCACGGTACATTGCGGCTTTGCGCGACGCTCTGGAGCCGGTAAAACACCGGATGAACGCGGACAATCAGCGCCGCGCCGAGACCAATCCGCTGCGAGTTCTCGACAGCAAGGCGCCGGAAGATCAGGAGATCATCAACGGTCTTCCGAAGATCGCCGACTTCCTTGACGATGCAAGCCGCGAACACTTTGCCCAGGTGCTTGCGGCACTGGATGCGTGTAACGTCGCCTATAAAGTGAATCCGAGGCTGGTGCGCGGTCTGGACTACTACACCCGCACGACCTTCGAGTTCACTGTGCCCGACGGTAGTGGGCTGGGGACGCAGAATGCTCTGCTGGGCGGCGGCAGGTACGACGGTCTCTCCGAGATGCTGGGCGGTCCCAAGGCACCGGGAATCGGCTTCGCCATCGGCGAGGACAGGTTGATCCTCACGCTGCAGGCGCAGGCAGAGGCGGCTGCGACCTCTGTCACAGAAAAGAAGCTAGACGCGTTCATTGCGCCCATGGGCATCGGCCAGAACGCGGCGGCGGTGGTGCTCGCGCAGGAGTTGCGCCGCGCCGGGCTCTCCGTCGAGGTTGGAGATGGAACCTTCCGCTTGAAGAAGTCCTTCGAAGCGGCGGACAAACTCGCTCGCCGGATGGTGATTTTAGGTGAGGACGAGGCTGCGTCCGGTATCCTGACTGTCAAAGACTTTAGTGCAGGGGAACAGACGAAGGTAGCGCGAGCGGAGCTGGCGGACGCGCTGCGAAAGTAGATTCTCCTCTCCATCCGCAGAGCAATTGCGATTTGAAAGTGACTGAAATCATGTTGGATTTTTTAGGTAGTTTGCAGCGAACACACAAGTGTGGCGAGCTCCGCGTTGAGCAGGATAGTCAGGACGTTGTCCTGATGGGATGGGTCAACCGGAGGCGTGACCACGGCAATCTAATCTTCCTCGACGTGCGCGATCGGACGGGGATTACGCAGGTGGTGCTCGATAAAGAGGTCTCCGGCGAGGCGCATGCGAAGGCTGAGGCGGCGCGGTCGGAGTACGTTGTCGCGGTCAAGGGCAAGGTGCGGCGTCGCGGCGCGGGGCTCGACAACCCGAATATGCCGACGGGACAGATTGAGGTCGTTGCCAGCGAACTGCTGCTGCTGAATGAGGCGAAGACACCACCGTTCTCGCCGGCAGAAGATGCGATTGCGAACGAAGAGGTTCGGCTGAAATATCGCTACCTCGACCTGCGACGGCCACAGATGCAGCATAACTTCGAGTTGCGCCACAAGGTCGCACGTGCGATTCGGAACTATCTCTCCGACGAAGGATTTCTGGAGATCGAGACGCCGTTCATGACGCGTTCCACTCCTGAAGGCGCGCGCGATTACCTTGTGCCGAGCCGCGTTCATGCGGGCAGCTTCTACGCCCTACCGCAGTCGCCGCAGATCTTCAAGCAGATCCTGATGATCTCCGGCTTCGATCGGTACTTCCAGATTGCGCGCTGCTTCCGCGACGAAGACCTGCGCGCGGACCGTCAGCCGGAGTTCACCCAGATCGACCTGGAGATGACCTTTCCTCAACAGGCGACGATCTTCCGTGTGGTCGAGGGCTTTTTGACTGCGGCGTTCAAGACCGCTGGTATTTCTCTGAAAACTCCTTTCGTGCAGATGACGTACGACGAGGCGATCAAGAACTACGGGATCGACAAGCCGGATATGCGGCTGCCCGCAATGGTCTCGCTGACCGACGAGCTGACCGCGGACCTGCGTGAGACATTAAAGATTGAACAGACGCTGCCGGTGCTGGGGTTTGTCATCCCCGGCGTTGGCGTGCTCAGTGGGACGCAGCGCCGCGGCCTGGTCGACGAGATTCGCGCAACGTTCGGCGACTCCGGGCTGGACTTTCTGGATGTGGCGCGGCTAAAGACCAATGAGGCCTTCGCGCCGCTCGCCGAGACGGTCGAAAAGAAGCTGACCACCGAATCCACTGATCTTGTCATCGTCATCACGCCGAAGCTTGGTGCGCCGACGAAGTGGAACCACGATCCGCAGTGGATATACAAACGCGTTGGTGCGCTGCGGTTGCAGTTGGCGCAGAGGTTCGCCGACAAGCACGGCCGCTTCACCAAGACAGGCACCGAGGCCGACTTCAAATTCGCCTGGGTCACCGACTTCCCGATGTACGAGTGGGACGAGGAGACGAAGATGTGGAACGCGGCGCACCATCCGTTTACTTCGCCGCACGAGGAAGACATCAAGGCCGGGCGGTTGACCAGCGATAAGGGCGCCGTGAGGGCTCTCGCGTACGACATCGTGCTGAACGGCACGGAGCTTGGTTCGGGCTCGATCCGAATCCACCGGAAGGATGTGCAGGCTGAGATATTCCGGTCGCTGGGCATGAGCGATGCAGAAGCGAAGGAGCGGTTTGGCTTCTTCCTCGATGCGCTGGAGTTCGGCACGCCACCGCACGGCGGCATCGCGCTGGGGCTTGATCGCATCGTCATGATTCTGGCCGGAGCCACCAGCTTGCGAGAGGTGATCGCGTTTCCGAAGACGGCGAAGGCCATCGACCTGATGGTGGATGCGCCGACGCCGGTGAGCGATCAGCAGATGCGTGAGCTGCACCTGCGCACGGTGACGCGAAGCTAGCCTCGGTAGACGGTTGGTTTGAGAGCGGCGGCCAGTCTCCCTTTGTTGGTTGCGAGTTTTTCCTCGGCGGCGGCGCGGTCGAGGGAGAGCTTCCGCATGACGATGGCGGTTTTGACGCTGCCGGCTTGCCGAAGAAGATTTGCGGCGGTGGTTTGATCGGTCTGAGTGGCTGCCATGATGATGCGCTGGGCGCGGTCGACGAGCTTCGCGTTGGTGGGCTGGACGTTGACCATGAGGTTGCCGTAGACGGCTCCCGACTTGATCATGACGCCGGTGCTGAGCATGTTGAGGACGAGCTTGGTGGCGGTGCCA
>Ga0182024_10003056_pt1 | contig 40539 bp, 46 predicted proteins | sample P32metaG_FD_120480 | JGI IMG/M metagenome (GOLD analysis project Ga0182024, IMG submission 120480) | Permafrost microbial communities from Stordalen Mire, Sweden - P3-2 metaG (Illumina Assembly) | ecosystem: Environmental > Terrestrial > Soil > Wetlands > Permafrost | place: Sweden: Stordalen...
ATCATCGAGAGCTGCTCTACCAAGATCGTCCTAAAGCAGGACCAGGCTGCGACTCAAGTTCTCAAGGAGGCGTTCAACCTCAGCGACGGCGAAGAGAAGTTTATCGTCAACGCCAAGATAGGGCAGGGAATCCTGGTGACTCAGGAGGGGCGTATTCCTTTCTATAACTTCCTCAGCGACGAGGAGAGGAGGCTATTCACGACGAAGCCAAGGGAAGTCACGGCCTAGCTAGAAACCTCTTCCTCCCGAGTTGGCGCTCTTCAATTGTGGAGGACCTCCGCGGCCTCTTCAGCGTCTGCCGCTATTTGCGCCAGCGCTTTCTCCGTCCCTCTCGACAAGGTATCTCTGGCAAACCCAAGAGCGAAGGCTGGGACTCCAGGCATCTCAATATGCCAGTTGACATCAATCCTTGTCTGGCTATTGCTGACAGGAATCAGCCTGATTTTTCTCGTGCCTATCAGCGGTCCCTTTGTGAATTTGACCGTGGTGGATTTCTCATGCGAGTCGGTCGTGAAGGTATGGGTGGACTTCGCATCTCCTAGTGGACCCCTGCTGATGGAAGCCTCACGCTCGACTGAGTCTCCGTTTCTGCTGAGGATTTTGACGTGCTTCAGGTCGGGCCAGTACTTCTGCTCGCCTACGACGTCCGAGATGAGTTTCCACATTCTCTCGATAGGTGCTCGAGCTTCTCGACTCTGATCTATTTCTATCGACATCTACGAATCACTTTGGCGCGAGTGCCTTTCTGGCGGCAAGATAGCCCAATACGGTCACGGCAACGGTGAACGCTACCAGGTACGCGATGTCCAAACCGAAGGCGTTGAGCTGAGTGGAGGTGAGGTTTCCCCCGTTTATCATCAGCAATCGGGCCGCGTCGCTCGCCTTGGAGATCGGGTTCACGTCGGATATATCGAGCAGCCAGATCGGAGAGCCTGCCTGCGGGAAGAGAGCAGTGCTCGCGAAGATGAGCGGGAATGTGGCGAAGTTCACTATTGCGATGAGGGAGTCGATGCTCTTGACTGAGAGGGCAAGTGCTGTGAAGACACACGAGATGCCGAAGGCCAGAAGGATGAAGGTCCCAAAGACTCCGAGAAAGTCCAGGATGCCAAAGCCGCTCCCGAGCTCGAGCCCGTTCGGCAAGATGAGCGCGATGATGAATGTGATGAAGGCGAGCGAGAGTACCTTGAGAATGTTCTGAACGACTCCAGAGAAGAAGATTGAGGCCCGCGATATTGGCGCGCTGAGAAGTGTGTTGAGGAAGCCGTTCTGCCTGTCCAGCACGAGGTCTATGCCTCCGAACCCCATGTTGAAGACCAGTATCAGGCAGATGATGCCGGCTGTCAGGAACGAGATGTACGTTGGAGCGCTCGAGAAGTACTGCGCAAGGAGGTCGATCTTTATCATGGCGAGCTGCGCTGCGGTAGGGTGAAAGCCGCCAAAGTTCGTGGGGATTAGGCTGGTCGGGTTCAGCGAATTCCCGAAGAGCACCAGGAAGAACAGGGCCATGAAGAATCCCGGCATTACGGCAGCGGGATTGCGGATCCACTTGCGCAACGCTCGCCCCGTAAGAGCGAAGAAGTCGTTGCCCAGCATCTAGCTCGTCGACCTCCCCATGTTCATGTTCTGGACCCAAGATTCACCGCCGCCTTCGCCCCCCCTCATCGAACGACCTGTCACCTCAAGGAAGACGTCGTCGAGCTTCGGTCTCGAGGATGAGATGTCCGTAACCTTGAGTCCTCTCCGAGTGACCCCCTCGATTATCACGGGGAGCGCGTTCTCGGTCTTCGTGACCTTCAGCTTGAACACCCGCCCCACAAGGGTTACATCTCCGACGTCCGGCACGGTCCTGAGGAAGTCGGTGAGGTCCTCGTCTCCGCTGATGGTCAGAGTCAGTACCTCGCCGCCGAACTGCTCCTTCAGGCGGGACGGCGTGTCGGAGACCTTGATTATGCCGTGGTCTATTATTGCAATCCTGTCGCAGAGCCCGTCTGCTTCCTCGAGGTAATGCGTCGTCATGAACACCGTGAGGCCGTGCTCCTTGTTGAGGAGGTGGATGTACTGCCAGACCTTCGTGCGCGTCTGGATGTCTAGCCCGAGAGTGGGTTCGTCGAGAAAGAGGATTTTTGGTGAGTGCACGAGGCCCATCGCCATCTGGAGCCGCCTTCTCATCCCGCCGGAGTAGGTCCGTACGCGCCTTTCGGACGCGTCTTCCAGGTCGAACAGCTTCAGCATCTCTTTGGATTTTGCCCGGATTTCAGACCCTGAGACGTGGTGCAGCCGCGCGGCGAGCACGAGGTTCTCGGTTCCCTTCAGCTCATCGTCAGCGGTGAGCTCCTGCGGCACTATACCGATGCTGCGCCTCACAGCCGAAGGATCCTTCACGACGTCGAACCCGGCGACGCTTGCTTTCCCGGAGGTGATTGAGGCGAGGGTGGTCAACATCTTGATGGTCGTACTCTTGCCCGCGCCGTTCGGACCGAGGAAACCGAAGACCTCGCCGTCCTTGACAGTGAAGGATATGTTATCGACGGCCGTTACCTTTTCGCCATACAACTTTGTGAGGCCCTCGGCTTCCACGATGTTTGACATTGAAGAGAGCCACGATTGCCAGCCGATATGTCTCTGGTGCCCAACATGTTGGCATAATCTAAATCTACTGACTGTTGCCTCCTTAGGTCGGTCATAGTCTTGAGAAAGATAGTTATCGGGATTCCGCGAGATCCCAAAATCCTTCCCGGCATCGAGTACTTCGCCGATATCGAGTCGCTGCGGATGGTTCATAACCTGAGAGCCGATAAAAAAGGTGGCACCGCCATCTGGCAAGTGCAATCCAAGTCCGTGGTCTCCCCGGAAGAGTTGGCCACGAAGCTGGAAGGAATCACGAGGATCGAGATCCTCTCTAAAGAGTCGGACAGGTCGTACCTGCTCTACATCGAAAGCGAGTTCAGACTCGGCCTGTACAAGTTCTTCGAAAATCTCATTGAAGGCAATCCGTACCCTGCTTTCGAGCTGACTCCCGAACTAATGAAAATCACCTTCCTCGGTACAGAGAAAGGGGTGAGGTCTTTCGTCACCCAACTCGAGCGGACGCACGTCCCATACAGAGTCCTCTCGACCGGTCATGCGAACTTCTCGCGGGAGAACGTGCTAGACGGGCTGACGGCTCTCCAGAGAAAGATGCTGGTGGAGGCCCATGCGACCGGATATTTTGACGTCCCGAGACTGATCACATCTGAGGCTTTGGCGGTCCGGCTGGGCATAGACAAGTCAACTTTGTCGGAGCACCTCCGGAAGGCGGAAAAGCGGATAATAGACGACTTGCTCTCCTAATCGAAAGGGTCCGCATGAGTACTTGGGAGCTCTATTGCTTCCTTGTTTTGTTCGGACCTTTGTTTCGATTGGCGATTTTCCCCAGAAAGTAGATCCCGACTACGAGCAATCCGAAGAAGGTCATCAGGAAGTACTCCTCGTCCGGTGGCGCAGGTATGTGGGCGACGCTGTCGTAGGTCTGGAAGATGTTGCTCACTCCCCATGAGTTCGTAATCCCGAACTGATAGGTCCCGTTCAGGCTCATCGCGAAATACAGCTTATAGAATCCGTAGTATCCGGATAGAGAAGGAGGTTCCGTGTTTGAGGTCAACGACTGATTCACGATTAAGTTCCCGTTGGGATCCTTCACCCAGAGGCTCGTCGCCCCTCCGCTTTGCGCACCGATGAGGACCGTCGCTTGGAAGTCCGTCTGCTCGTCCTGCGCGTTCAGCAGCCTCGCTCCGCCGCCGTCGAGGTTCGCGTAGATGGTGCTGTTGCCTCCATAGAGGAAACCGTAGACGCTACTCAGGTTCCCAGGCTCGTACGTGACAGGTGAGATGAAGCTCGGAGAGCTGCCGTTGTAGTCCCATGCGAGGTAGGGGTTGCTCGGAGCAATCAGGCTGAAGTTCAGGGGAAGGGCGACCAGCTGCCTCAGCTGGTCCAGGTAGTATCCGTCCATGCTCGGGAACGGGAGCGACGGAATCAGGCTCCTGTTGACGAGGAACGAGGAGAAGGCATCGGGGACGGTGTACGAGTAGCTTCCTGACGAGCCCGTCACGGTGATGTAGAGGTAAGGCATCGTGGTATCGTTCCTCATGGCGAGATTGGTGTCGTTGAGGAGGAAGACCCACCTGCCTCCCGATGAGGACGCGGGTTCGAGGCTCATCACGTTCGAGTAGGCTGGGAACAGGTCGTCTTCGAAGTCCTTGGCGACTTGCTGATTCGAGCCGAAGGTCTGGTTCAGAGAGTACAGTAGGTGCGGATTGAGCGGGTCGGGCGTGACGAGAGAGATGTTGACCGATTCGGAAGGGTCGAGCCCTGAGGGGCCGTAAGTGAACACCGTGATGTATCCGCTGTAGTAGGCTGGCTCATACAGGTACGATGTGTTGAAGAGCCCGTAGTTGCCTCCGGCGAAACCCTTCGAGATTGCCAGCTGGGTGACGTTGAAGTACTCGAGACCCTGGCTGGCGTATCCGTCGATCTGCGGGACGCCTGAGGTGAAGTAGAACTTCTCAATCCTCTGGGAGAAAGTGAGGACGGGATAGGTCGCGTTCGTCGTCTTAGTCCCGAGGTCGATGGCAGTCTCGTTCCAGAATGACAGGTCTTGGCTGACGTCTCCTGAAGTGACGTTTGCTTTGATCCCCCAGCCCGTCACCGTGAAGTTGAAAGAGTTGATCAGGGCCCTTTCATGGGTGTCGTTCACGGCCGTAATCGGTGCAGTGTTGGCATCCCCTCCGTAGGAGTAACCTGGGTTATTCCCATCGTATCTGATTAGCGTGACGAACGGCTTCTCGTACGAGCTCGAGTTAGCCGAGTTGTACTCCATGTAAGTGAAGTAGACGAAGTAGGGCTCATAGTTCACCACGGCAAAGGGCTGATTCTGCGTCTTCGAGCCGAGCAAGGCATCCTGGTAGTTGTAGGCCTTCGCCGTCACGGTGATTGCTGAGGTCCCGGTCTTGTTGGCGACGGTGAACAGGAAGTATCCCGTTGAGCTGGAATTCTCAAAGGCGGTGAGCTTGGCGAAGAGCGGGTTGAACTGAGGCTCGACGACCACCTTGATGTCGGGGCGCTGCTGCATGAAGAGGAAGCTGTAGGTGTAGTTGACGATGAACTGGTCGCCGTGATAGAACGATCCGTCGGGATTCCTGAGGACTTCGTGGGCAGAGTTTGTGACGTTGCTCATGTCAGTTTGGAACGTCAAGCCGAAAGCGCGGGTCTCCACTGAAACCCCTGTCGAGAGCGATGATTGGAGAGTGACTGTCGTGTTGTCAACCGTTTCCACTACAGTAAAGGTCTCCGTGACGGCCACAGAGTACGTCCCACTGACGTTTCCCACGACCTGGAATACACCTCCTCCGAGTACGCTCAGGACAGCCGAATCATATGACCACGCTATCGAGGTCGATGTCGAGTTAGGTCCTGTAGAGGTCGATAAGATGACCGCGAATTCATCCCCGAGGTAGAGAGAGTCGTCTGGGTTCGAGCGAATGTAGCTTACTGATGAGAAGATGCAGTTCCCGTACGCGTCGCATGGATCTCCATTAGCCGGAGTTAGCCGATTCAGCTCTAGGACTGTTGCTGGAACGACTACGAGTGCAACGAGAAGGGCTATGAGAAGAAGTCGCCTGTGCACGTGAAGTTCGTTCTATTTCGGCTAAAACGGAGTTAGGGATTGGCTCCCGAAAGTCCGGACTGTTTTAGCCAGACTTAACCTGCAAATCCGTTGCCTGCTTCTGGAAGGAACCACACGAAAGTTCATCGGACCGAGTTCAGCAAGAGGACGGGGCGATGGTTCTGCGGATGCGGCTGGAAGAGTGAGCCGATAGGAGCGAGACGCCAAAGGAGACGCAATGCAGGGACACATGATCGGCTCGCCATGGATGAGGAAGCCCCGCTAACGCGTGAGCACGTGAGCGATGCGGCCCGTAACCGCGCTCCCCTCGTCACCTATTGCGTAGTATGCGAATACGAATCCGAAGCAGACTTCGACCTCTGCCCAAGATGCGGGAGTGACGGGCGAACTGTTCGAGTTCTAAGAAAGAACTAGGCCGCATTCTCCAGAATTCGCCTAAGGGTGTCGTGCCTGGAGCTCTGAATCTCTGAAAACAATACCCAAGCCTTGGGTATTAGCCCAGCTTCCAATAATACCCAACCCTTGGGTATTAACTTGTCTCCGTTGGGCTCCGTCTCCGCTCCTGCGACAAGCGGCGCCACATGGACTTCATCTCGCTGACGTATGTGTCGAATTCGTGCTCGCTCCAGTCCTCCATGCCTCCAACGTAGAAGACTTCGAGCGACGGGAACTGGTGTATCCCGCTGGCGGGAGTTTTGGTCTTCACCTCGTTCTTCAGCATCTCTCTGAACTCGTCCGTAAGCACGTAGTTTCGTCTGTCGTGTATCCTCATCAGGACCTTGGAGTCCACGAGAGTCCTTAGGACTCTGGTCGTCAGATTATACTGATACGGCAGCTTTCTGAAATCCCGCGTGTCGAAGAAGACGCCTTCAAGAAGTGCAAGCATCGTAATCAGGGCCGCAACCTCCTCCCTCCTGCTCTTCGGCATCACGCGCCCGCCTCCTGTCTTCGCTGAGGGCCCATGGTGCCCACGACCTTTCCTTCGACGACCTTCTGCCAGACGTTCTCCTTGGGGTCAACGCGAAGGTCTACTGCACGCACCGCATCCTTCGGCTCCCGGAACTTCGGCGAAAGCGAAGCGTCTGCAGCGTAGCTCCTTCCTTCCATGGGCTCCAGGAAGACGTAGAACTCCTTCGGGCAGCTGTTGCACCTGTACTCGCACCTGATCACCGCGTCGGGAGTCGCCGTGGCCCTCGCCCCTCTCGGGTCCGCCGGTAGTCTGGTGACCTCAGCCTTCAGCGATAGCAGCAACATGTTCTCACCCCCGCAGGCAGGGCATGCAACGATTATCGCGTCCTCCTCGTGGACCTCGAGCGGCTGCTGCTGAGTTGGAGTTCCAGTCTGCTGGCCGCCGGCTCCGGCCGGAACTGTTACCGGCGAGTATTGGGCCATGGCCGGCCCCTTCTCCGGCTCCTTGAACTCTGGGAACAGGCGCTTGAACCAATCCAGCGAGTAGGCCGCGTCGGTCCTCTCGACCGCGGAGTCCATCTGCTCTACCTCAACGCCGAAGCCTGCCGCACATGCCGCAGACTGGTAGAACCCCCTCTCGTCCCCGATGGCACAGAGCCGTTCCAGGTGAGCGAGCCTGAACCTGAAGTGAGCGGCTATCTCCACCTGGAAGAGCTTCCTGACCTTCTCCTCGCTGAGCTTCCCGGCCACCTCGAATTCGCGCTTCAGCTCACCGTCCAGCTTCTCGGTGGAGACCGAGTCTCTGATCCTGTAGAGACCGAAGACCTGCTCAAGCAAGGACAGGCCCTGTCTCTCCCCCTTGGCGTCTTCGTTCTCTTTCCTGGCCCTGACGAACAGCTCGAGGAGTGGCCTGTCCTTCGTGTCGACGTACGCGTTGAACCTCGCGAACCTCTCGTCCCCCGTCTCCTTGTACAGCAGGGTCAGGGCCTTGTAGCGCCTCATGCCGATGTATACGTGGTAGCCCTCCTTGCCGTCCTCCCTTGGAACGACCCAGCCGGGCTCCAGCTGCCCGTTCGGCGTGATCTCGTCGACGGCGGACCTAATGAGGGCTGCCAGGGACGCAACGTCGTAGCTGAACCTGAGCATCAGCTTCGGGTGGGGTTCCACGAGGCCGATCGGTATCGAGACGACCTGAGCGTTCAATGGCCGGGCGGCACCCACGCTGCTCCTGTTCGTCCTCAGCTCACCGCGTCCATCCGCCGCCAGGCATCCAGCTCGGGAATGAGCAGGAGCGAGCTCACCTCTGACGGCTTGAGGTGATACCTCTTGACGACCAGTTCCACCACTGGAACGGGAACCTCTCTGTGGCAGGCCTCGATCAGCGCCTCCTCAGCGAGCTTCCTTGGCATCCTCCCGTTCCCGTGCCGGAGGTTCTGCCGCAGTATCGCGCTGTACCGGCCGTTCACAGCGTTGAGGTAGCCGGTCGCACGGAGGAGCCTCTCGGTGAAGGGGAGCTTGGCGACCGAGTATTTCCTGACCACGTTAATTGGGTCGATCACGAGCTCGCCGGCAGGAATCGCGCCCGAGAGCTTCGCTTGTTCGAGGATCTTGAACAGTTCGAAGGTCTTCTCGGGAAGGACGAGGAGGAACTTGGACCCGACCGCTCTCATCCTCTTCGCCGGATAGCGGCCCGCGCAGAGAACCGCGCTACCCAGCTCCATGACAGCGCCTTCGTCCCAGCAGTAGACCGGAATCCTGAGCCTTCGATAGAGCCCCTCCGACTGGGACTTGAATTCCCTATTCCGGCCGTTTATCCGCACGACGACGTTTCCCCCGTCGGGGGCGTACACTTCGATCAAGAGGCTGCTGAGGCGCCCGACTCTTGGGTGGACCTTTGAGATGAAGAAACTCGCCTCGCCCACGCTCCTGCCAAGGCTGAGGAACTCCTGCGCCACTGATGCGATGGCAGCCTTCGTAGGCCCTAGGTGGGGAAGGAGCTTGATGGCGTTCCTCTCGGCGCTCTGCTTCACGGAGTTCTTCGTCTGGGGCGAGGCGTTGAACTGCTCCACCATCGACTCGATCTCATCGCGGAGGCGAGACATCCCTTCCGCCTGTTGCATGGACAGGGAGTACGCGCCGTGGGCCTTGTCCCCGACGCCCCTTCTGAGCACTTTGGCGAGTTCCGACTTTTCCAGGGGAGCGGTTCCTATCGGGCTACTCCCCTGTCTGAACCCTCCGGCGCCGCATGACCAGCAAAGCCCGCTCTCGTCCAGAGGGGAACCGCAGTGCTCGCACAGTTCTGCCTGTCCGGGTCCGGGCATGCGGGTGAAGGACTGGATTGCTTTTAACGTCGGCACTAGCTGGAACTCTAAGGACGAGTTAGCGAATTCATGGACAGCAGCCTGCCTCCGCATGCCATTTGCCTATCTAACAATGTCATGGATGCTCTTAAGCCGCAACATCGCGGCAGTATTACTTTCGATTTCCCCTCCCCCTATGGAAGCTTTCAACCCAGTAGAGCGGTTGAATGAGGTAGCTGTGTCCAAAAAAAGGGGTACTGCCCGCACACGGCGTTGCCACGGGTAAGGGACGCAGTCATAAGATGGAAGCTCCGGACGTTCAAGGCTACTAGCGAATACTGATTCGGAGATATCCGTACGTTCTCATGACAACGAAAACCGTAATTGGATTATGAATAAAAGGAGCCTGCGACGAGGAGAGCGCATGCCTTACTTGTATCTAATGGTGACAAACTTCGAGAAACATTGGGACAAGCAAGGCGGAAAAGCCTACTTCACTCTGGGCACGATGAAAGATGGCCTTCGAAAGAACGGGCTAGTCGAGAATTCTCCAACCATCTTCGTCAACAAGAACGACGTCTCCCACGAGGTAGAAGCTTGTTGGACTGGCAGAGTACGAGGCTTTGAATCGTGGAAAGACAGGCATGGAAGGGATTCAATAAGATTCGAGTTCGCATTAGAAAGAGCTATCGACTGTCCGACGGTCTATCGCGACCGAAACGCAGGGTGGTATCGAATCGATGGTCCTGATAGTATCATCCCCGAAACGCAAGAGGATACCCAATTCTATCCGCCATTTTTCGAAAGACTGACAACCACGACTTCTCCGGCCGAATTTGAAAGCTATACACTTTGGTTGTTGAAATTACTCGGCATACATCAAATTCATGTTTACACCGACCAGAGCGGCAGAGGCGACGGCTTCTTCCGGCTCGCAAGTCTCGCAGTAATTTACGATTGCACCCTAAGACAGAACTACGCGGAGACAAAGAAGGATCAGATAAACAACTATTGCGGGCAATTGGAAAGTGGCTTTCTCGAGTACGATGGCGGAACCGGAACGATTGATGTCAGAAATTGTCAAAAGCAGGTTTGGATAATAACCAAAGGGTCATCCAAATTCATAAGGAAATTTGACGATGTAATCGTCAGAGAAAAAAGCATTCAGGATTTGGTGCGAGCATATCGCACAAGGATTGCGGAGAATCTTGCCGAAGACCGACTAGTAAGCCTGCTAGCGAATCCGTACTAACGCGCACGCGCTCTTACCCCAACTCTCGACGATGGGAGGTTACCGACCGGGCTAGTTGACACAAATACAGCCGAGATAGCACCTCATAATCCTATGAAATACATGGTTGACGAGATGATTGAGAATCTCGCCCCAATCCTCAGGGAGGAAGGAGTCGACTGCAGAACGATTTACGAGTGGATAGATGGGAAGAGGCAGAAGAGTCGCAAGATTGATGATGCGGAGGTCAGGAAATTTTTGAAGGATAGGAAGCAAAAAGGCGACGAAATCACCCTGATAACGTCGGATCGAGACTCTTGGAGGCATGTTGACGTGGACGAGATGCCTGTGATCTATGTACAGAACGCACTCAAGGACTACATAACAAGACTCGAGAAGTCGTCCATCCCTGAGAAATAAGACTCGTCTATTCGCATGTCTTTTTTGAGTATACAGGGATCAGAGGTAGCGATGGCTTTACGCAGAGAGCTAAGCCAAGCCTCACACAGAGCTTTCTCGATATTCCTCCGTTAAATCTGGATGACTGCCTTATGTTTGATTCGTCATGCAGACGGGCTCAACTGTCGACCGGAAGGTCAATCTCTCTGACTTGAAGAGGTTCGCCCTCGAGAAGCTCCCCGAGGGTTCTCTCCGAGATGACATCCTCTCCCAGCCCGACGAGATCACCCCTGAGGAGTATCTTGCGAACTGCCGGATGTGGCTGAGGCTGGTGAGGCTAGGAGGGAAGCCTGAGTACGGACCTCCCGTCGGGTAGACTGCCCATCCACTCCCACCCTTCGGCTATACACTTCTCAACGTCCACCGAGGCAACGACCTTCTGCCGCTGCCCGTTGTTCATCGCGGTCGCGAAGAGTTTCTCCCTGAGGAGACGCTGGACTGCTTCGTCGTCTAGCTCCTGCAGCTTTAGCCCCTCCATCTCCCTCTGCGAGTAGCCCACGGCTCTCAGCATCTGCCTCTTGATCTTCTCGCTCACATCCTCGATTTCGGCCGGGTGCGAGGATAGCACGGTCAGGTAGGGCATCAGCTTGAGGTAGTCGGCCCGCCTCTCCTCCTCTGACTTCCTGTAGTAAGTGTCCATGTAGAACGAATGGCCTATCAGCGCGTGGGCGGCGTGCTCGCCTATCACGTCGCTCCCCTTGGTCAGGAAATACTTCCTGAAGAGGTGGAAGTGGACCTTGTGGAAGGTCGACTTGTAGTCCTCGAACGTCTCGTTCATGGAAGCCCTCTCGCGCACCGCCTGGAAGGTGCGAAGCACCAGCTTTTCTCGCTGCCAGATGTCTCCGGTGTAGTTGAAGACGTATCGTCCCGCTGGAGCGAGTATCTTGGGTCTCGCAAGATGGCGCCTGTTCGTTCCGGCCCTCGAATCAGGCTCCAAATCGAAGAGTATCTCCTTAACCGCCTCCCTCGCCTCATCCGAGATGAAGGTCCACCTGTCCCGTCTCGTCTTAGAGTACTCTGCCTTGATGTGGACGCGGGCGGGCCTCGACTCCAGGTCCAGGTCTGCTATCCTCAGGTTCAGCGCCTCAGCGATGCGCATCCCTGAGCTAAGCAGCGTGAGGATGAGGGCCATCATCTTCTTCTTCGGCCGCCCCTTCGAGACGAGGACCCTGATTGACGTGATTGTGAGGGGCTGCTCGTCTATCCTCGTCGCCCTGGGGACGCTGACCTTGTTCCTGTATCTATTCTCGTCGATCTCGATGTCCTGGTAGAGGAGGAAGCGCTTCACGCCACTGAGGTAGTCGAGGATGGTCTTCGACCTGAGGCCCCTCGCGTCGTTCCACTCCACGAAGGAGTTCAGGACCGCGTAGACGTTCTCCCCGTTCACCTCGCCGATCTTCTTTTCAGCGCAGCACTCGGCGAACTTGCGGAGCGCCGTTTCGTAGAAGCGCCTGGAGTGGACGGAGTGGGCCCGGCGATACATCGCCTGCACGAACTCGTCCTTCTTCCCCCAGTCCATCGAGGGTATCTGTGGCTGCTGCGGCCGGGCTCGCTGCATGCTTCAGGACACCTCCCGGGGATTTAACACCGCCGAAGGTCGCTGCTTGGCCCCACCCATACGCGTGGGGCAAGATCTCACCGGCCCCACTTCAAATTCCGAGCTTATTTCTTCCTCTTTCAACCATAATAAGCCCAAAATAGGTGTATTATTTTTGCGAGCCGCAAATGAGCTAGGATATGAACTCAAGCAGCAAAAACTGGAAATTTGGAGTAATGGCAGAATCTAGCATGACTTTTATTCTCATGAAGAGCCCTGGAAGCAACGAAGATTAGACAGCGCCGGTTTCTATGCTTCCCAGTTGAATCGAGGCCAAATCTTCCGAAGTAGCTATTCATAATTCGAATCCATCCAAGGAAAGTATACTGGTCGAAGCTCACCGGCCCCACTCATAATTAGCCTGAATGGTTTGTGGAGGAAATCGATTTGATCTATTTTCATTCGCCGGCAAAGCCATGGAAGGTGAAGAAACTTCGAAGGAATCGTGTCGTTCGTTTGGACCCTTGTGCAAGGTTCGGTAAATACAGGGGATTGGCCAAGGGGTAAAGCTAGTCGGATCTATGAGAAGAGGAGAGAAAATCGTCAAGCTGACAAACTAAGCAGAAGGGCTCGGCGGATTCTTTGCTTTTGTCGAGGAGAAGAATAGAGTTGCTTTATCGATTGGTATCGACCATATCTTCTATACCGACTTATCTTGGTAATCGGTCGATGAGGCATACTGGTGAGCGTATGACCAGAAGTCATCCCAATTTATTTGCTTCCATCTATCCACTCCGTTGGGCGCCTTATACCACTCGATGAGAACCTCACGTCTACGTGAGCGCAAATGTAAGAGGGGTATCCCGGCCTTACCCTTATCGCCGATTTCAAACCATTTCTTGCCAATCCTACAGAAAGTACCAGGAGCGAACTTTGGATTGAAATACTTGCGAATCTCGTGCTCGAAGAGCTCTGCTGTAACGGAATGAACGACCTCCTTGTCGGTCATGATTGCGAAAGTCAGTTGTCTAGCAAATCGCTCATCGACAACATCCTTGTGGTCGCCGTCGCGCTTCCAAAAATCAACGCCCTTCGAACTCATTATGGTATCGTACGCTTCGGCAAGGGCACTAAACTTGGCTCCCGCCTCCGGACTCACGTTCCTGTCAGGATGATATTTTAGGGACAGTCGTCGGAACGCAAACTTGACCTCAGATAGATCTGCGTCTGAACGAACGCCAAGTTCTCGATAACACTGTTCAAGCTCCATCGTCATTTTGACCCCTGCATAGGGGAGACATGTTCATCCGAACGGAATCGCGCACTAGTCGGCCCTCCTATCAGATGTATGAGGCTCCTGGGGTGTTATAATCATTTTTCATTCATGTAATTGCTAAATCCTCTGGTTCGAGAATCCCTAACCTTGCTACAAGACAACGGAATAGAGCCCGTCTACTGTTTTTTGAGAGATGGTACGACAGAAAGTGATTAATTAGCGGCGTTAAGTTGGGATTTCCCTTCGACATTTGAGCTCACATAGATTCTCAGCCGAATCATCCCCGAACGATTTTGTAATTCTAGCTTATCACCACAGAACCACTCATCCATCCGGGAGTTTCCATCGATGCTCCGAGCCCATTGCTCCCAGACCCGCAGGGAGTCATGCAGTTCCAAGCGTAGGTCCCCGGAGCGCCCGTCATGAAGTAAGCCATGCTGGTCGAGTTGGCTGCGACTGGTATGTTCAGGTTGAGCCGCGGCACCGTGAAGGTGTGTGAGATTAGGGCCGGAGATATACTGGACACTGCCTGCGATCCAGTTATCACGATTCCTGACGGTCCCTCAGTGGAGTTGACCCCGTTATTGCTCGCGACCGACATGGTTCCATTCACGGTCCCGCTTACGTTTTCATACTTGGGGACGGTCGGTATCGCGTTCCCTGTGTCATAGTTCGTGATGACAACCTCGATCATATGGTTAGCGGGCAGAGTGATGTTAGCAGATGATTGAAGACCGTTTGGGCCGAGGAGATAGTACGTAGGCTGATCCCCGACGCTCGGGTTGAACAGGTTCTCCGTGGTTATCACTAACGTCAGCACATAGGGAGAGGTCGGACCAGAGGAGCTTACAGAGGCTGAAGTGGTTATCGTCGCGCCCCGCTGGGGAATCGATATCGTACCGACATAGTATCCAAGGCCCGTGCTCAGAACTAGGCCCAAGACAATCAGACCTACAGTCGTCTTCATTTGTTTGCCCATCATTTCGTGACCCCTCCCGCCTTCATGTTGAGAAGATAGGCCGTCGAGTTGCGAGCGGCGATGAACTGCAGACGAACGTCCCGTTTGAGCTTCGCCACCTTCCTAGTAATTCGCCCTATGGTCTGATGTGCGAAGACCTCGGCGTATGAATCCTTCTTGACGCGCACCATCGAGACATCCACATAGCCCGCGATGCCGCTCCCCCTGGCGTCGGTTCCCCCGGTGGAGAGAACCTTCGCTATCGTCGTGATGTACATTTGGTCTTTAACAGTGGCCGCAGCAAATAAGGTTTGCAGGGAGCGATGCTGGACGCGCTAGTCGGCCGCGTGATTTTATGGGACGTCGAGGGTCACGGTCACAGAGAAAGAGCTCGCGGCGGATATATCTCTCGAGAAAGCGCAACGGGTGATAACTCGTGCGGGCACCACCCATCGCCGTCTCATCCCAGCGTCTTACCGGAATTGAGAATTGCACCTAGGTTCTTAAGCCCATCATGATATTCTTCGGCCGGATGCAACACGATGAAGCCGAGTGAACTCACCTCAATCTCAGCAGCGGATTTGGTAGCTAAGACGAGGACATTCTCCGCCAGCGACCGCGTGTCGACCTTGATAGGTCACCTTAGGGAGACGAACAATTACGAGGCGTTCATCGAGGACGAAGGGAAGACCTCGATTGTAACGGTCCGGGACATGCTCGGTCTCACCGACTTCGAGATGAGGCTCTCCAACCTCATGCATCAGGTGCCCCGACTGAATCGCAGCAATACGGTCGGGGACGCCGCATCGCTTATGTTCGAATACAGAACACGATCGATGCCCGTCTATCAGGGAAGTAAGCTGCTTGGTGCCGTGACGTCGCCCGAGATAGTCGGGAAGATGCTGGAGACCGACGTCAAGGTGAGGCTCTCCTCAATCATGACTCAGTCCCCGATAACCCTCGAGCCCTCCGCGCCCGTCTCGACCGCGCGCGAACTCATGAGGAGAAAGAAGGTGGACCAGATTCCCGTCGTGGATGGGTCCGGGCTGAAGCGGGTGGTCACGTCGGCCGAGATAGTCTTCAATCTCCTCCCGAGATCCGACAGGGACCAGAAGGGCGACAGACTGAAGGGTCGATACGATGATCCCGTGGGTATGTTTGGTGACGACGCGATGCTCACTAATGAGATAACCGAATCCCTGCAGAGCGTCTTCAAGAGCATGAGGCAGAGGTCTGTGAACTATTCCGTGATTATCAACATGGGAGAAGTGCAGGGGATAGTGACCTATCGAGACTTCATGAAGCTCCTGATCAGAACAGATGCAGCTCCCTCGGTCCCAATGTATGTAGTCGGGCTACCTGAGGACCCGTTCGCTGCGGAGATGGTCCGCTCGAAGTTCCTTGAATCTGTCCAGCTACTCACTAGAGTGTTCCCCGAAATCACTGAGGCGCGTGCTGTTATTGAGCTGGAGGGTCACAACCCACAGAGGAAGAAGAGTCTCGTCAAGGTGACGATAATATCGCCGAAGAATAGGTATTCCTACAAGGTATTTTCGTATGACCTGGCGGAGTCTTTCGATCAGGTCCATGCATGGGCGAAGAAGCTAATCGCTCAAAATAAGCCGAACCGTCGACGAAAGACTCAGGGACCATCTTTCCCCGAATGAGTAAAGCGGGGGCCGGTACGGGTCCCTGTAGTTACTGGCCGACGCAGCAGCAGCACTTTCGCTCTCGCATCCGCAAGAGTCGCATCGAGATGCGAGAGCGCCATGGTCCTGGTCAGATAAATTCCTGATTCAGCTCGACAGCATGAACAGCGACGTCTCAGCCCTGAGGTTCGGGAGTGCCTTCACCCTACCTCGTCCCAGAAAGGCCGAGCGGTCGATGTGAATCCCTCTCTTCTGACAGTATTCGATGAAGTTGGAGACGCTCAGGAAGTGCAGGTTTGGGGTGTCGTACCACTCGAACGGGAGCGAGGGAGTGACCGGCACCTTCCCGCCGAAGAGTATCTGCAGCCTCACCTTGTAGTGACCGAAGTTAGGAAAGCTTACGATGGTCTTCTTGCCCACGCGCAGGGCCGCCTTCAAAATAAGGTCTGGCTTCTTCACCTGCTGAAGGCTTCCAACCAAGATGACATAATCGAACGATTTTTCGAGGTACTCCGAAAGGCCCGTCTCGATGTCCTGCTGGACGACGCTCAGTCCCTTGGCCACGCACTCATAGATCGCCTTTTCGTCTATCTCAATCCCCTGGGCCTTCACCTCCTTCTCCTTTACCAGCGCCGCCAGGAGGTCTCCGTTTCCGCAGCCGAGGTCGAGCACGCTGGAACCTTTCTCGATCCATTCGATGACAACCTGGTGTTCGAGCTTCAAGCCGATTTATCACTGCCTTCAGACGGGCACTCCGCCGAGAAAGTGCTTGAGAAGGTGCGTCTCCTCCTCTACCTCTAGGAGGAATGCGTCATGCCCGTAGGTGGAATTGATTTCGCAGAACGTGGCGTCGACGCCGGTCAGTTTGCATGCCTTGAGAATCTCTTGGGACTGGTAAGTCGGGTAGAGCCAGTCTGACTTGAATGCGATGAGCAGTATCTTCGCCTTGACGCCCTTGAATACCTCAGAAAGCTTCTTCGAAGAAAGCAGGTCGAACCGGTCCATGGCCTTGGTGATGTACAGGTAGGAATTGGCGTCGAAGCGCTTCACAAAATTGTCTCCCCTGTACCTCAGGTATCCCTCCACCTCGAAGTCCGCTCCGAACCTGGATGGGCGTTCGTTCGACTTCTGCTGACGGCCGAACTTCTCGGCCATCGAGGCGTCGCTCATGTACGTGATATGTCCGACCATCCTGGCCACGGCGAGACCACGGGCAGGGAGAGGGCGCCCGTAATAGTCACCGTCTCTCCAGTTCACGTCAGCCATTATCGCCTGCCTTCCGACCTCGTCGAAGGCGATCTGCTGTGGTGCATGTTTCAGGGTGGTTGCGATAGGAATCGCCGACCGCACCCTGTCTGGGTAGGAGACGATCCACTGCAGCGCTTGCATCCCACCCATCGAGCCTCCGACCACCGAGAGGAGCTTCTCGATCTTCAGCTGGTCGATTAGTTGGCGCTGAGCCTCGACCATGTCCCTTATGGTGATGGACGGGAAGGAGAGGGCGTAAGGTTTCCCTGTCTTCGGGTCGGTAGAGGAGGGGCCCGTCGAACCTTTGCAACCGCCGATAACGTTGGAACAGATTACGAAGTATTTGTCGGTATCAAGTCCCTTGCCCGGACCGATCATATCGTCCCACCAACCAGGACTCTTCTCACCCTCGTGGTAGCCGGCTGCATGGGCGTCACCCGAGAGAGCATGCTCGACCAGTATCGCGTTCGACTTCCCTTCGTTCAGGCTCCCATAGGTCTCATACGCGAGCGTGACCGGACTGAGCGTCTCTCCCGAGTCCAGCATCAGTTTGTCTGGCTGGTTAGCGAAGGTGAACGCCTGCGTCGCTACCACGCCCAATGTCTGGATACCCTCAGTCAAGGGTCGGCACCCCCAAGCCTTGAGGAGCCCGCTTCCAATCCACGGAGCGGGCGACGTCTCGGAGGGTGGCCCTCCGAACCCCTCACTTCACAGCCGCCTTCAGGGCCTGGTCGATGTCTTCCTTGATGTCCTCGAAGTCCTCGATGCCGATTGCGAGGCGGACGTAGTCTTCCGTGACGCCCGTCTCCTTCTGCTCTGCCTTGGTGAGCTGCGAGTGGGTGGTGGAGGCAGGGTGAATCACCAGGCTCTTTGCGTCGCCGATGTTGGCAAGGTGCGAGAGGAGTTTCACCGAGTTGATGAACTTCTTGCCGGACTCTAAGCCGCCCTTGATACCAAACCCGACTATCCCCCCGTAGGTGTTCCCGAGATACTTCGTGGCCAGCTTGTGACTTGGGTGGTCTGGAAGTCCCGGATAGTTTACCCAGGTGACCAGGGGGTGTGTCTTTAGGAAGTGGGCCACCTTCAGAGCGTTCTCCGAGTGCTTCCTCTGTCTCAGTGGAAGAGTCTCGAGCCCCTGCAGGAAGAGAAAGGCGTTAAACGGGCTCAGGGAGGCGCCGATGTCTCTCAGGAGCTGGACCCTCACCTTGATGATGAACGCTACGTTCCCCAGTCCTGGGAAGTTTCCGAATACATCCCAGTACTTTAGGCCGTGATAGGTAGGGTCAGGCTCTGTGAACTCGGGGAACTTTCCCTTCCCCCAGTTGAACTTTCCAGAGTCCACGAGGACTCCGCCGATTGACGTGCCGTGCCCTCCGATGTACTTGGTGGCGGACGACACCACGATGTCCACCCCGTGGTCTATGGGTCTGACAATGCCAACGCCGACGGTGTTGTCTACGATGAACGGGATCCCCGCATCGTGCGCTATCTTCGAGATCGCCTCGAAGTCGGGGACGTCGAGCTTCGGGTTCCCGATCGTCTCGGCATATATCGCCTTGGTCTTGGGACCGATGGCTTTCCTGAACTCCTCGGGCTTGGTAGAGTCGACGAACTTCGCTGTCCTCCCTAGCTTTGGCAGCGTATAATGGAAGAGCTCGTAGGTGCCACCGTAGAGGTTGTTCGCGGAGACAATCTCGTCCCCCAGCTGCGTGATGGCGAGGATAGCGAGCGTCTCGGCCGCCTGACCCGAGGAGACGGCCAGAGCGCCGGTTCCTCCTTCAAGCGCAGCGATTCTACGTTCGAAGACGTCGGTCGTCGGATTCATTATCCTGGTGTAGATGTTACCGAACTCCTTCAGGGCGAATAGGTTCGCGGCATGATCCGCGTTTTTGAACACGTACGATGTCGTCTGATAGATTGGCACCGCGCGAGCACCTGTCGTCGGGTCTGGCGATTCTTGTCCAGAATGAACAGCGATTGTGTCAAGATTTTTGCTTGGCATAGCATCACCGATATTCATGGAGTATATATCGGGTTATGTTCAGTATATGCACAAAGGAATAATCACAGGTGGGCCGGCAAGAGGGGCCGGGCGCTATAGGGCCTCAAGGTTCCGGGGAAAACAAATGAGAGCCGACGCCCTGTGGCCGCGTTATTTGGCCCTCGGTTGACGAACGGCCGAGGCGCCCCCCCTGTTCCATCGCGTCGCGACCCTCCTATCGGGAAGTTAGCCCAGGTCAAGTCTTATTTGCGCGCTGAACAAAGTTATCGTGATGGCTGTCGCGACTATCGAGCTGGCCCTTACCGGCTTCATCTTGGTCATGCTCGTCGCCCAGATAATTTCACTCAAAGCCAAGGTACCCTACACCCTCGTGCTGGTCTTCATCGGGCTAGGCATCGCAGTGGTCTCGACGCTGCCGCTCTTGGGAGCAAACCCAGTGAGTGACACGGTGGAGCAGGCAATCTCGGCGATTAAGTCCATCTACTCGGGCCTCGTTGAAGGCGGCCTCTTCGTGGGTCTCGTCGTTCCTCCCCTCATCTTCGAGGCGATGGTGCACATCAAGGCTCCAGACCTCAGGGCCGTCATACGCCCCGCGATTGTGCTCGCAACGGTTGGAGTGGTCATCGCCACAGCGGTCGGAGGGCTCGTGCTCTGGCAGCTGACGGGGCTGCCACTTGGCATCTCGCTGCTCTTCGCAGCGATAATCTCACCCACCGACGTGGTCACAGTTCTGGAGGTCTTCCGTCGGGCGAAGGTCCCCTCCAAGCTGACTGCCCTTATGGACACGGAGGCGGCGTTCAACGACGCGACCGCGATCGTGGTCTTCAGCATCGTCCTGGCGTCGATGAGCCTCCCGAGCCTCCAATTGGCGCCGGCGGTCGCTTCCTTCGGGTTCGCCACGTTAGGGGGAGCGGCCATAGGCCTCGCGGCGGCATTCGTCGCGCGCTGGATCGGGAGGACGTTCGATGATAAGACCGCTAAGGTGATCCTCACGATAGCTGCGGTCTACGGTTCCTACGTGTTCGCGACCGGCTTGGGCACCTCCGGACTCATCGCCGTGGCGGTCGTTGGCTTGTACTTCGGCAACGTGATAATGAACGTCAATATCACCCCCGAGGCCAAAGAAGCAGTCTTGAACTTCTGGCAAATTGCCGCGTTCATCGGCAATTCTGTAGCCTTCCTCCTCATAGGGTTCGAGACCAACATCGTCGAGATATCACGGTACTCCGTCTTCATCCTAGTGGCCTATCTCTCGGTCACGGTGGCGAGGGCGGCATCGGTCTATCCAATCTTGGCGATCTTCAACCAGGTAGGAGAGAAAATCCCGATAGCCTGGAGCAACGTCGCCATGATAGGCGGCATGCGCGGGGCGCTCTCAATCGCTCTGGCGGCCTCTCTGTCAGCCTCTGCGGTCATATCGGGCTCCGACTTCGACGTAATCACGAGCATGGCGCTTGGCGTGGCGTTTCTTTCCATAGTGATACAGGTGCCTCTGCTCACTCAGTTCCTGAAGAAGAAATTTGAGAACCAGGCTAAACTGGACCCTTGAAGTCGCCCAAGAGGCCGTCCACGAACTGTCTCGACCGGATAATCGTCCCTATCACGGGCCGGGGCTTGCTCAACTCGATTGAGAGCTTGCCTCGATAGTCCTGGGCGGCGAGTTCTGTCAGGAGACCTCTGAGGTCTGTGACCGTCAGCTTCCCTCTCTGGGGAGGCCAATGCAGGTCTCGGACGCCATCGTTATTGTTGATATGCACGTGGGAGATATTCCCCTTCGAACGTCGGGCCGCCTCTCCAAGGTCCTCGCCCGACATGGTCGCGTGCCCTGTGTCGAGAAGGATTCCTAGGTTGTCCGACCGCGCTTCCCTGATGAAAGTGTCCGTCTCCCGGAGGGTGGGCAACAAGCCGGTGGGGAAGGGTTCGATGGCGAATCCTATCGTCGCTCCTTTCGCGTAGTCAGAGCAGTCGGCGACGGCTTGCCTGAGGTGTTCGAGAGCTGTGCCGAGTTCCGCCTGGGCACCCCGTTTCATCGAACAGGCATAGATGAGGTCGGCCTCAAGTTGAGAAGCAAAGTCGACGCTCTCGCGAACATACCGCAGGGACGCCTCCCGCACGGACCTTCTGGGAGAATTGAGGTCGAGTCTCGAGTCGCTGAAGAAGAACGGGACGCCAAGGCTGACAGCGGTCGCGTTCAGCCCCATCTTCTTCAAAGCTGCGCGAATGGAAGTCGATCGAGGAAGGTATTGAGGCATGGCCGCGATCTCGATGTCTGTGCAATCCGCGGCGGCTAGGTGACGGAGAGCGACCTCCAGTGGCATGCTTCGCGAAAACCAGGAGGTGAATCCTATCTTTCGCGCGCCACCACGTGGAAACGCGCCATCGATTATTGCTTTCCGTGCAACCGCCCGCCTGTTAGAAGTCACTGCTTCTTCAGTGAAGCGACTAAGTCCGCCAGGACTTTCTTGGCGTCACCGAAGACCATCATCGTGTTGGGCAGATAGAACAGCTCGTTCTCAACGCCCGCAAATCCTGGGCTCATCGACCTCTTCACGAAGACCACCGTCTTTGCCTTGTCGACGTTGAGGATGGGCATCCCGAACAGTGGGGAATCTGGCCTCGTCCGTGCCGCCGGGTTCGTGACGTCGTTAGCCCCGACCACGATGACGACGTCGGTCTCAGGGAAGAGAGGGTTAATCCGGTCCATCTCCCAGAGCTGGTCATAGGGTACCTGGGCCTCCGCCAGCAGGACGTTCATGTGCCCCGGCATCCTTCCTGCAACGGGGTGGATACCGTACTTCACGTCGATGCCCTTCGCTTCCAGCATGTCTGCGATCTCCTTGACGACGTGCTGGGCCTGCGCGACTGCCATACCGTATCCGGGGACGAAGACCACCGACCTTGCGTTGTCCAGGATCGTGGCGACGTCGTCTACGGTGTACGCCGCGGCCGTGCGTCCCGCAGCCGTCGCTGACCCTGCCACAGGGGCAGCCACCACGGCACCGACACCCCCGAAGAGCACGTTGGTGAAGGATCGATTCATCGCTTTGCTCATGATTAGGGCGAGGATGAACCCCGACGAACCGTCGAGGGCACCCGCCACTATCAGGACCTGGTTGTTGAGCACGAAACCGAGCGCCGCGGCCGACATGCCTGCATACGAGTTCAGTATGGCGATGACCGTGGGCATGTCAGCCCCGCCTATCGCCATCACAAGGAGGAGCCCGAACAGGATGGCGAACACCGCCATTATCGGGAGTATGAAGGACTGAGTCGGATTCGCTATCAGGTAGATGCCGAGGATGATGGCAACGCCGAGGACGGAGAGGCTGACAAAGTTGCGGCCTCCATACACGAACGGCTTCCCCGGTATCAGTCCCTGGAGTTTGGCGAAGGCGATGCAGCTCCCCATGAACGTCAAGTATCCCAGTATCATCTCCGCCGTCAGGACCGTCATCGTGTACACATCGATTCCGGGTAGCCGCTGGTAGTACTCCGCCGTTCCAATCAGGGCTACCGCGAGCGACCCGAACGCATGGGACACAGCGGTCCTCTGAGGAACGGCTGTCATCGGTACCCTGAGCGCGATGGGCGCCCCGACGATTGCACCGACCACCACCGCAATCACCAGGAGGTCGATCCTCTGAATCGCGTATGCGGTCAGCGTCGCGCCTATTGCGACTGTCATGCCTGCGGCTGCGAGCCAGTTTCCGTACCGGGAGGTCCTGACCTCGCTGAGCCCCCTTATCGAGATGGCGAAGAAGGCTATCGCGATTACGTACAGATACTCGAAGAGTTGGCTCATTTCTTGTCCTTCCGTTTCCGGAACAGCCTCAGTATCCGTTCTGTGATCAAGAACCCGCTGACGATGTTCGTGAAGACGAGAGCTATCGCCACGGTCACCAGCAGGAGGACCAGGTCGTTCTTGGGGTCTGACAGGACTATCAGGGCGGCAACTATGGAGACCGATGAGATTGCATTAGTGAGAGCCATGAGGGGCGTATGCAGGAGGCGCGACACATGGCGCACCAGCTCTATCCCGAGAAAGGTGGCCAAGAAGAATATGATAAGGTTGAGCGCAACGTCATTCGGGATCGCGATCATTTGGGTGGGGCACCCCCAAGCGCCGTCTTGGTACCCTGGTGGAGGATCTCTCCTCGAAGAACCACCAGAGGCCCACGTATCAGGTCGTCCTTCGTATCGATGTTCAGGGTGCCATCCTTCAGCATTGCTAGCAGGAACGAGGTGATGTTACGCGAATACATCTGGCTGGCCTCGGGTGCCATAGTGGACGGAAGATTGAGCGGGCCGACGATGGTTACCCCGTACTTGACAACCGTCTTGCCCGGTTCGGTTAGGGCACAGTTGCCGCCCTGTTCGGCGGCAAGGTCGACTATCACCGACCCGCGGCGCATCCCCTTGACTGCATCCTCGGAGATCAAAATGGGCGCCCTTTGGCCTGGGATCAGCGCGGTGGTTATCACGACATCGGAAGCCTGGGCGCGCTCTGCTAGGAAGAGCTGCTGCTTCCTGTAGAACTCCTCGGTCTGCGCCTTTGCGTAACCTCCTGCGTCCTGCGCGTCCTTGGCCTCCACGGGCATCTGCGCGAACTTGGCACCGAGACTCTCGATCTGCTCCTTCACGACGGGTCGAACGTCGTAGGCCTCCAACAGCGCGCCGAGACGTCGGGCGGTCGCGATGGCTTGAAGCCCGGCAACGCCAGCGCCGACCACGAATACTCTGGCCGGAGGGATCGTACCGGCCGCCGTCATCATGAGCGGGAAGATCCTGGGAAGGGTGTCAGCGGCGATGAGAGCCGACTTGTATCCGGCTAGGTTCGACTGCGAAGATAGCGCGTCCATGGGCTGGGCGCGGCTGATGCGCGGTATCAGCTCCATCGCGAACGCGGTCGCCTTCTTGGCCGAGACCCTCTTCACGGCCTCGAGGTTCGCAACCGGATAGAGGAAAGAGATTATCGTAGCCCCCTCGTTGAGCATCTCCGCCTCGACAGCCGAGGGCGGCATCACCTTGAGGATGACGTCGGCGCGGCTATAGAGTGCCCTTGCGTCGGCTTCAATCGAAGCACCCTTCTCAGCGTAACTGGAGTCGGGGAACCCCGCGAGATCGCCAGCACCCCTTTCTACTGTAATCGAGACGCCTGTAAACTTGGAAAGGGCATCGGGGACGACCGAAACCCTACTCTCACCAACTATAGTCTCCTTCGGAACACCCAGAATCATGTCTAGAACTCTGCGAAGACTTCAGCGTTGCCGTGGTCTGGTATTATGCTTGATGGTCGGCGCATTGGGCAATTCTCGCAGCTAATGTAACATTCCGTTCCTCATATTGAGGGGAAGGGGCCTAATCCTTGCGCCCAGGGCCAGCGGCATAATTCTCGAGAGTCTGGCCCATCCACACCATCCCCTTCTCAAGGTAGTCCAGCCTTATGTTCTCGTTCGGGGCGTGGATCGCGTCATCGGGAGGCGCGAATCCCAGGTCCACAGCGTCCGAGTTGTAGCGCCGCGCGAACACGTAGAGGGGGCCAGTACCCGGGCTGGAGATCTCTATCACCGGCTTTACGCCGAATACCTGGCCGGCCGCCCTGATCGCTGCCTGCGCCCACGGACTGGTATAGCTCGTCCGCGCGGCGGGTTCCATTGTCATCCTCTCGACCTTGACATCGGAGAACCCGTTAGACGAGAGAAAATCCGAGAACCTTGCGTATAGCTCGTCAGGGTCCTGCTCTGGCACGAGCCGAAAATCCATCTTGCAGCGGACCTCTGCAGGCAGGACGGTCTTGCTTCCAGGTCCTGTGTATCCGCCCAATATTCCAGCGATGTTGGCCGTGGGACCGCTGACGAGGGCCATCCGGGCCTCCTCAAAGGACAACCCTCCGGCGAACCCTTTGGCTCCGTAGGTGGTGAGCAGGTCTTGTGCCTCAGAGGGCTCCTCCTTGAGGACCTTCAGTTCGTCGCCTGCCAAGGCTTTGACTCGCTCGTACCACCCCGGTATCAGGATGCGCTCATGCTCGTCCTTTATCATGTTGAGTAGCTTGACCAGCCGCCAGACGGGATTGGGAAGGGCGGCGGCGTACATGCTGTGGGCGTCCTGGTTCAGAGTCCTCACCACGAGCTCCATGTACATCATGCCCTTGACACCGAGGCTGACGACGGGCCTTCCTTCGGCGTCGATCCTCCCATACTCCCATAGGACTGCGTCAGACTTGAACAGCTCGGAGTTCTTTGCGACATATTCGTCGAGGTGGCCGCTGCCGACCTCTTCCTCCCCCTCGAAGCAGAACTTGATGTTACAGGGTGGCTCACCGTTGACCTTGAGGTAAGACTCGATGAGTTTGAGCCGTGCGACCAGATGGCCCTTGTCATCAGAGACCCCCCTGCCATACATCCTCCCGTCTCGGATCTCCGGCTTGAACGGGGGAGACTTCCAGAGTTCCAGGGGTTCGACCGGCTGCACGTCATAGTGGTTGTAGAAGAGCACCGTCTTGGCAGCGCCAGACCTCATCACCTCACCGTAGACGAGGGGGGCAGCACCGTCGAGCCTGAGCAGCTGAGCCTTCCCGCCTATCTCCTCAATCATCTTCTTGACCAGCAGGGCACACTCCTCGACCCCGTCTTTGGTTGCGGAGACGCTGGGCTGCGCAGCGAGCCGTGCAATGTCTCTCAAGAAGCGGTCCTGGTTGTCGTGGATGTACTCCTTCAGCGCGGGAGCGAGCGTCATCACTCCACTCGACTCGAGGTTTGAAATTAAACTTTGGGGAGACAGCATAGCCCGGTTCACGAGTCTCGTTAGCCGCTTGCCGAAACTTCCAGAGCACTGACACCTGTTCAAATAGCCCGCGGTCGGGTCGCCTCCATGGGCTCCGAGGAGGCCCCAGACGATTTATCGAGGAAGGCTCTGGAGTACTCCGCGTACTATGCTGGCAAAATCGAGACCGTGCCGAAGGTACCCGTCAGGTCCCTAGACGACTTTTCGGTCTGGTACACCCCCGGGGTGGCGGCTGTCTCCAGAAAAATCGAGAAGGAAGCAGATCTATCGTTCGAGTATACGAACAGGTGGAACACGATAGCGGTGCTCACCGACGGAAGCCGGGTCCTCGGGCTCGGGAATATCGGACCGGAAGCGTCACTCCCGGTCATGGAAGGTAAAGCCCTGATCTACAAATACCTCGGCGGCGTAGATGCCATCCCCATACCGATAAGAGCCTCTGGCGAGGATGACCTGATCAGGACGGCCGAGGCTCTAGAACCTGCGCTCGGCGGCATCAACCTTGAAGACATCGCATCACCAAAGTGTTTCGGCGTGCTGGAGAGGCTCAGGGAGAGCATGAAGATCCCGGTCTGGCACGACGACCAGCAGGGCACTGCGGGCGTCATCCTTGCTGCGCTCTACAGCGCGCTCGAACTGACGGGAAGACACCTCAACCAGAGCAAGATCGTACTCTTCGGGTCAGGGGCGGCGAACATAGCTGCTGCGAGACTGCTGATTCAGGCGGGTGCGTCTGCGGGCGAGACGATCCTGGTCGACAGCAAGGGAGTGCTCCACTCCGAGAGAGAGGACATAGACCAGCTGTTCCTGAAGAACAGGTGGAAGTATGATATGGCGCTGGCCACTAATTCATCGAGGGTAAAAGGGACCCTACGCGATGCTCTCAAGGATGCCGACGTCTTGATCGCGGCCGCCACCCCAGGGCCCGATGTCGTGAAGAGTGAGGACATATCGGTCATGAAGGCGAACCCCGTTGCATTCCTCCTCTCGAACCCCGTTCCCGAGATGTGGCCCCAGGACGCAATGAAGGCGGGGGCCGCAATCGTGGCTACCGGAAGGTCCGATTTCCCGAACCAGGTCAATAACAGCGTCCTCTTCCCAGCCGTCTTCCGGGGAGCACTCGACGTGCGGGCCAGGACGATAAGCGACACGATGGTGATAGCTGCGGCCCAGGAATTGGCGAAGTTCTCGAAGGAGAAGGGGCTGAGTGAGACCAACATAATCCCCAACATGCTCGATTGGAACGTCTTCCCCGCCGTGGCCGCTACCATAGGCGAGCAGGCCCAGCGCGAGGGGCTCGCGAGGAAGGCCGGCAGCCGCAGCGAGCTTCTGGAGAAGGCGCAGAGCACCATGGAAAGGTCCCGAAGGGTGCTGTCGCTGCTGATGGAGAAGGGGATAATACGGGCCCCTCCCGAGGACAGCGCAGCCGGGAAGTGATGTTCGTACTTGGAAGAGCTCGAGATTAGGGAAGCCGGGAGCGAGGACGTCGAACAGGCGGCAGAACTGATTGTCAGGATGAAGAGGCTGAACGGTGAGTTCGACCCTCTGTTCAAGGTGGTTGACGACGCCCAGCAGCGGGCGGTCGAATACCTCAGCGCGTCGATGGGAGGCGGCGACAGGTTCGTCCTTGTGGCCGCGAGAGGCAAGAAGGTCTTCGGTGTCCTGAGGGCGGAGGTCAAAGACAGGTTGTTCTACATACCCTCGAAGGAGGGCGATATCACCGACTTCTACATCCTTCCTGAGGTTCGCAGAAAGGACGTTGGCAGGGAGATAGTTGACCGTGCCTCGCAGAAGCTGAAGGCCATGGGAGCCGAGATAATCGTTGCAGAATTCCCCGCCCAGAATGCGATAGCGGTTAGGTTCTATAGCAAGAGGGGGTTCCGGGCCGTCGTAGACATCTTCGCTAAAGAAGAGAAGGAAGAGGGTCAGTAGTCGAGCGGGGAGCCGAGCATCGGACAGTCACATCTCCCCAAGAACATCCCACAACGGTAGCAGACGTGATTGCGGCTGTTACAGGTGGACACGTGGTTCTGAGTCTTCAAGCAGTAGCCCTCGTCCACGACCATCTTCAGTCTGAGCATCGTGCTGGATTGCACGGGTCAGGTATTTATTCATCGTCGCAAGAGAAACCATAGTTCGACAGAAGCCGATTGATTAGGCGAGCTTGAGCAGGCCGTCTCCGGAGACCACGATCGACGTCTTGAGTTCCTTGGGCTCCTTCACGACCACCCCTCCGCTCACCAGCCACCCCCTGAACGCCTTGAGCTCGCCCGCGGCTTCCACATTCGCCGTCGAGTTGACTCTGAAGGTCCTCTTCTTGCCCGTGAGGTTGCGGCGGTTAACGAACACCTTGCCGGTAGGCGTGACAGTCTGGAACTCCACTTCCCGTGTGAAACGGCGGTACAGGCGCGACATGACGAGGGCGTAGAAGACGGCTGCGATGGCTTCGAAGGAGATCATCAGCACCTCCTCTGTGGTGCTCGTGACGAGCCCGAAGAGGTCGAGGAAGAGCATGGCCACCAGCATGATGAGAGCCGCGAGCAGCGTCCGCCTCATGTAGTTGGGGCCCGGCAGGAAGTCGAAGTAGATACCGATGGCGACTGCGAAGAGCATCGCGACGACCGCGGTCCTAACGAAATCGTAGAGGGGGACGCCCGGAAACACGAGGTTCGAGAAGCAATACTCCGCCGAGCCTACGACGCTGGTGGCGCCGTTGCCGGCGCAGTCCGAGTAGTTCTGCTGCAGGTAGGCCAGCGCCTGGCTCTTGGAGGAGAGCAGCAGGAGGATGTTGAACAAGGAAATCGAGCCCGCAAAGCACAGGCTCGCAACCGCACCGGCCTTGGCGCCGGCAATAACGGACCCCACGACAGCTCACTAGGAGGCCAAGGCCTCTAGGACCTCTTTCTCGTGACCGTCGACTTTTACCCTTCTAAAGATCTTCTTGATCTTCCCGTTCTTGTCGATCACAAACGTCGAGCGCTCGGTCCCCCGGTATTTCTTCCCGTACATGTTCTTCTCCTTCCAGGTTCCGTAGAGGTGGTGGACCTTCAGTTCCTCGTCGCTTAGGAGCGTGAAGTTGAGGCCGTACTTCTGGATGAAACTCTTGTGCGAGTCGAGAGAGTCCTTGCTGATTCCGAGTATCGTGGCGTTGAGGCTGTCGAATTTTGGGAGGTTATCCCGGAAGGAGCAGGCCTCCTTTGTGCAGCCCGAAGTATCGTCCGCGGGGTAGAAGTACAGGACGACGTTCTTTCCCTTCAGGGCACTGAGCTTCACGTTGTCGCCGTTCGATGAAGGCAGCGCAAAGTCCGGCGCCGCTTCGCCCTCTGCGAGTTCCTTTTCTGCTGTCACGGACTGGCCGACGACGAGCTAATACAAAACCTTAACCTATTCGGGCGCTCAGGGGGAGATTACCTGCGCGTTGAGCGACTTCCTGCTGGTGAAACCTTCGTTGGACCCGTGCCAGTACTCGATGTCTGACTCTCCATATCTCCAGCAGAGATAGACGGTGTTTCCGAAGCGCCTCGCGGGGAAATCTACAAGCCCCGTATCGATATCACGGACCCGCAGTCCCAGGTCCTCCAACTCCGAGATGCGCGTCATCAGGTCCTTCACGACAGCCTCCAGCTCCTGGTTCTTCTCGGTCAGCTCCGGGGTGTCGAAGCCGACGAGCGCGTAGCGCTCTATGTCGTCCTTCAGCATATCGGCGACCTTCTTCCTCTCCATAACCTCCTTGAGCTTGATCTTGATGTCGGGCAACAGCCGGGAAGCTTCGTGCGGCGTAAAAAGATGATCCACGTCATCGGTCGAAAACTCGTTAGGCGTTGTGTCTCTGCACCTAGCTCTTGTGTCTGCAAAAGATTAGATTATATGCCTTGGGTCGGGAAAAGTTGCGACCCCCAAGCCTAAATATGTTGATAAGAAAAGAAGAAGGGTATCCTGATTGTACACGAGGGGCGGGGACACCGGGGAGACCGGACTCTACGGTTCCAAGAGAGTGGGAAAGGAGTCGCAGAGGGTGGAGGCATACGGCACGGTGGACGAGCTCAATAGCTGCGTCGGGCTTGCGGCGTCGGTCAGCACACATCCGGAGGTGTCGAAGGACCTGAAGTGGGTCCAGGGAAAACTCTTCGTGGCGGGGGCCGACCTGGCGTCAGAACTTACCGGGGTTCCGCAGGGCGACAGGGTTCCCAGGATTGAAAAGGAGGATACAGACAGGCTCGAGCAGATGATTGATGACTTGCAGTCGAAGCTCCCCCGCCTGACCAATTTCATCCTCCCCGGGGGTAGTATTCTCTCCGCACAACTGCACCTTGCGAGGTCCGTCTGCAGAAGGGCGGAGCGGGGCGTCGTGGCGCTGGCGAAGGCCGAGAAGGTCAACCCGCAACTGATCCCGTTCCTGAACAGGCTCTCAACCTATCTCTTCAACGTCGCAAGGTACAGCAACGCGCTCGACGGAAAGAAGGACGAAGTCTGGCGAAAAGACTAGACCTTGCTGTTGTCCCAGGAGTCGACTCTCTGCGGGGTGACCTCGATGAAAGCCCTCGCCTCCCTTCTCCGCTCGGCCACCCACCCTCTGGGCATGTCGGCCGGTTTCCACTGCTGCTTCTCGTACTTCTTGTCGAGTATTTCGTTGACGTGCCGTATGAGCCCCTGATCAGTCAGGACGCGTGACCTTCCCCAGACGATGACACCCCGAAGTTCCCTGTAGAGGAAGCCGTCGTCCGTGGCGCAGCACGCCTTCCCGGTCCGCGCCAGCTCGACCTTGGTCTTGTAGTCGTGCGTCCTGAGATAGATCTTCCGATTCTCAACGCAGAACCAGAGGGGCGAGACGTGCGGATAGCCGTTCTTCATTGTGAAGCCTGCATAGACCTTGTTCTGTGACTCGAGGAACTTCCAGACCTCATCCTCGGACATCGCGACGTACTGTCTGTTGGCGCGCTTGTAGACGACCATGAACGGGCACAGCGTGCCTTCACGTATGCGAGATAAGATTTGCCCCCGGAGCCTTCGGGAACGCAAAAAAGACAGCCCTCACGGAGCGCACAGAGAAGAAGATGATAGCAGAGCACGAGATCAGAGTCAGGGTCAGGTACGCCGACACAGACACCATGCGCGTCGTCTACTATGCTAATTTCTTCGTCTGGTTCGAATCCGGAAGGGTAGAGCTTCTCCGGTCGAGGGGAATCGTCTACAGGGACGTTGAGGACATGGGGATATTCATTCCCGTCATCGAAGCGCAGGCGAATTACAAGGCTCCGGCGCGCTTCGACGACGAGCTGCTGATCAAGACCCGTCTCGCTAAGATAGGCGAATCGAGCGTCCGTTTCGAGAACGAGGTCTATAAGCTCCCTTCGATGGAGTTGCTCTGCACCGGCCACACCGTGCACGTGGCGATAGACAGGGACGGGAAGCCGATCAGGGTGCCCGACGAGCTCCGAGCTAAGCTATCGTCTTAGTCGACGACGGCGAAGCCCATTCGTAGAAGCCCTTTCCTGACTTCCTGCCTAACATCCCAGCCCGGACCATCTGCTTGATCAAAGGCGATGGTCGATATTTGCTATCCTCGAACTCCTCCATGAAGACCTGGGAGATGTTGAGGGTGGTATCGAGCCCGACACAGTCCAGGAGCTTCAGGGGTCCCATGGGCCAGTTCAGTCCGAGCATGATCGCCTTGTCTATATCCTCCGAGTCAGCCACACCTTCGTTCACCAGGAGCGTCGCCTCGTTGAGTGCGGGGACGAGTATCCTGTTGACTATGAAGCCCGGCGAGTCCTTTTTGCAGAGCACAGTCTCCTTCTTCATCGCCGCTGCGGCCTCCTTCACGAGGCCTACCGTCCGATCCGCGGTCTTCTGCCCCCTGATGATCTCGATGAGCGGCATCAGCTGGGCTGGGTTAAAGAAGTGCATCCCGACCACGTTCTCCGGGTATTTCATCGCAGCTCCGAGGAGCGTGATACTGATCGACGACGTGTTCGACGCCATGACGGTGTCAGGGCCCAGGTGTTCGGCGACCCTCTTGTACAAATCTAGCTTCAGCTTTGGGTCTTCCGTGGCAGCCTCGATCACCAGCTGCGACCCGCTTACGGCTTGCTCGAGGTCAAGCGTGGGATGAATACGGCCGAACGTTGAGTCGGCCTCCTGCTGAGTCATCGTCTTCTTTGAGACGAACTTGGAGAGGCTCTCCTTGATCATGGTGACGCCCCTGTCGAGGAAATCCTGTCTTACATCTAGCAGCGCCACGTCGTACCCGGCGACCTGCGCGGAGACCTGAGCGATCCCATGGCCCATGAGTCCTGCGCCGAGCACGGTCACCTTCTTGATTGAGCCCATGAAGCCGGATGCGCCGGCACGGGTAATAACGGTTGGGAAACGTGAGCAGCCCCGTGAAAGGATAAGAAGCGAAGCCCTGCAGCCTTCATCGCCGGGGTAGCAAAGCGGCCTACTGCGCGGGCCTTGAGCACTTCACAGAAAGCCTGTGACCCTTCCGGGTCTCGTGGGTTCAAATCCCACTCCCGGCGCCTTATCAAAACGGATTTATTGCGAGCCCATCATTGACTCTTCGTGCAAGATCTCGTCAAGGAAGTCAAGAAGCTCGAGCCGAAGATCATAGAAATCAGAAGGACGATTCACGAGAACCCCGAGCTGGCCTACCATGAAGTAGCCACCTCGAAGCTCGTCGCCCGCGAGCTGAAGGCCCTGGGGATCGAGGTCAGGACTAGGGTCGGCGGCACCGGGGTCGTTGGGTTGATCAGTACCGGCAAGAAGGGCAAGGTGGTCGCGCTCAGGGCGGACATGGACGCACTCCCCCTGCAGGAGGAGGTCGACGTGGAGTTCAAGTCGAGGAAGAAGGGAGTGATGCACGCCTGCGGGCACGACACGCACGTCGCGATGCTCCTCGGCGCCGCGGCGCTGCTCGCAAAGCACAGGAAGCAGCTCGGCGGAGACGTGAAGTTCTTCTTCCAACCTGCCGAGGAGAACGGTGGAATGGGAGGAGCGAAACCTATGATCGACGACGGTGTGATGGAGAACCCCAAGGTGGACTACGTCTTCGGTCTGCACATAGCCGCTGACATGCCCTCGGGCGTCTTCGGTATCAGAGGGGGTCCATTCATGGCCAAGCCGGATGCGTTCAAGATTCGCGTGATAGGCAAGGGAGGTCACGGGTCGGCGCCGCACCGCGCCATCGACCCTGTGTACATCGCCGCCCAGGTGACCATCGCAATCCAGGGCGTCTCTGCCAGGATGGTCAACCCCATAAGGCCGTTCGTAGTCTCCGTGTGCAGCATCCACGGCGGGACGAAGAACAACGTGATACCGGACGAGGTGGTCCTGGAGGGTACGGTCCGGACGTTCGAGAAGGAGACACGGTCCAAGGCCCTAGCGGACATCAAACGAGTGATCACTTCAACGTGCCAGGCATATGGAGGGTCCTGCGCCATCGAGTTCCAGAAGGATACGTATCCGGTGACCTACAACGACGAAAAGGCTACCGAGAGGGTAGCGAAGGTGCTGCGGAAAATCCCCAAGATGAAGACGAGGACGGCCGACCCTCGACTGGGAGCCGAAGACTTCTCACGCTTTCAGCAGAAAGCTCCCGGTACCTTCTACTATCTCGGCACCAACAACCCGTCGAAAGGCTGTGTCAGTCCCAATCACAGCTCCAGGTTCAAGGTCGACGAGGACGTACTCAAGTACGGGGCCTTATCGCTGGCCACGGTCGCATTAGAATTCTCCCGCTAAAGCCTCGGACTCATTACTGAAGGGGTGCGAGACGGTCAAGAGCCGCTTACGTAGACAAGTAAGGATGATTTAGTAGGTTCAATATTACTACTAACTATAAATACATCCTCAGGATGTATTACATATGTGATTTTCCGTGTTGTCGATTGAAAAAGACATGGCCCGCCAAAATAGGGTCCAAAGAGCCCTGAACAAGTGCCCCCGATGCGGGAAGGGTCCCATGGTTTTGGACTCCGAGAGCGGGGAGCTCGTTTGCAGTAACTGCGGATATGTCGTAAAGGAGAAGATAGAGGATACCGGGCCCGAGTGGAGGTCCTCTTCGAATGGCGAAGGAAAGGATGAGAGCAGGGCTGGTCTTCCTACCTCAATCGCATCCCACGACATGGGGCTTGCAACCATGATCGGTACGAGGAACGCAGATTCCACTGGCAGACCCCTTTCGGGCGGTATGCGGAGCGCGGTCGATAGGCTCCGGACATGGGACAGGAGGAGCCAGGTCCATGAGTCGGCGGACAGGAACCTCAGCAGGGCCTTCGTCCAGCTGCGGACCTTCTCCGACAAGCTTTCTCTCTCCGACGAAATCATCGAGAGGGCGGCGTACATCTACAGAAAGGCTCTCGAGAGAGGGCTAATCAGGGGGAGATCCATCACCGAGATGATCGCCGCCTCGCTGTATGCCGCCTGCAGGGACGGCGATATACCTAGGACGCTGAAGGACGTCTCGCTCGTTGCCAATATCGGCAAGAAGGACCTCGCAAGGTCCTACAGGCTGCTCATCAGGGAGATGGACATCAAGATGCCTGTCCCCGACCCGGCCAAGTCAGTCGCGAAGATTGCTTCGAAGGTCGACGCCGGAGAGAAGACAAGACGCAGGGCCCTCGAGATACTCGCCAAGGCAAGAGAGAGCGGAGTCGCGGCGGGCAAGGACCCGGTAGGTCTCGCAGCGTCGGCACTCTACGTCGCCAGTACTCTATCAGGGGAGGATAAGACCCAGAGAGACATAGCCAAGGCGGCGGGCGTCACTGAGGTCACGATCAGGAACCGGTACAAGAACCTGAGAGCGGCCCTCAAGATATAGACCCCGGTCCAATCCTTAAACGTCTCAGTCGGGGGAGCAGGGTCATGGACGGTCTGTCTGAGTTCATGGAACTCGTCAACGCCAAGGGGAGGAGGGTGTACGTATTAGCGAAGCCCGTCGACCTCAGGGTGGTCGAGTCGCCAAACGACATCTACGTGCTTCAGCTTCCGGATGGGTCTACAGCCGCGGGCGGGAGGGGCGGCGGATTCGGCGAGCGGAGGATAGTGAAGGTCTACCATTTCGAGTGCGGACCCGGAGGCTGCAGAAAGACATCGGAAACAGAGGACGACGAAAGACTCGACGCGCTGGACCTTCCGTACCACGCCACCGCCATGCCGATCCTCGACCCTCAGGGGAACGAGAAACTCGTCTCCGGTGTTATCGACCCGCCGTTCGCAGATTCCTACCGGAAAGCGCTCGCTTAGAACCGCCTGCCTGTCTTAAATAACGAGAGAAAAATCCCGGGCCCACCGTGAAGGTTCTGGTTACAGGCGCATCGGGATTCGTGGCAAGGCACGTCATGGAGTACCTTTCGAGCCACGGCCACGAGCCGGTCCCGACCGACGTCACCGGAGGGCCGAATCAGGGCAGCGTGGCGGACCGGTCCTTTGTGTTCGACGTCCTGTCGAAGCTCGAGTTCGAGTCGGTGGTGCATCTTGCCGGTATAGCCGACCTGAGGAGGACACTAGAGAACCCGTACGCCGCTTTCGAAGTGAACAGTTATGGGACCCTGAACATGCTCGAACTGGCGTCACGCAAGAAAGTCAAGAGGTTCGTCTACGCGAGCTCGGCGAACGTATACGGGGCTCCGAAGAAGAACCCGGTTACGGAGGACAATCCGTTTGACCCGCGCGTGCCCTACGACTATTCCAAGGTGGCGGGAGAGTCTTTCGTCATGGGATACTACAAGTCGAAGAGCCTGCCCATCGCGATAACCAGGTCCTGGCTCCTGTTCGGGGAGCATGACGCCCTCAACAGGGCCGTCCCGAGGTTCGTAAAGTCCTGCCTGGAGAACCAGCCGATCAAGCTGTTCAATTCAGGGAGGGACGCTACGGCGCCCAGTCATGCCGTGAACTATGGGAAACTCGTGGCGTCCCTGCTGGAGAAACCCGGGGCCGTCGGGGAGACCTTCAACTTCGGGGGGGAACGGGTGCTTACCATAAGAGAGCTGGCGGAGCTGATCAAGAAGCTCACCGGTTCAAGTTCTGAACTTCAGATGCTACCGCCGAGGAGCGAAGCGGAATCCGAGCCCCAGGTAAGCTATCCCTCTACTAAGAAGATGATGGAAAAGTTGCAGTACAACTACGAAATCGACCTTGAGGCGGGGTTGATGCGGACAGCAGATTGGATGAAAAGCTTAGCTCGTGAGAGTTAGCTCAATCTTAACGTCTTCAGGAATCCGCAGCTTCGTAATCTGCTTCATGGTCCTATCGTCAGGCTCGATGTCCATTATCCTACGGTGAATCCGCATCTGCCAGTGGTCGAAAGTGTGAGTCCCTTCTCCCGTCGGGGCTTTTCTGGTGCTGATCTTGAGCTTCTTGGTCGGCAGAGGCTGCGGGCCCTTCATCTTGACACCCGTCTTCTCTGTGATGTCTTTGATCTCCCGGGCCAGTCTGTCCAATTGTTCCAAGTTGGTGCTCGTGAGCTTGATGCGGGCGTACTGCGGCATTATTTTCTTCATTGCCGCTTTGCGGGTGCATATTTAGATGTTTTTGCTCCCGCAAGGATATTATCCGAGAAAGGGCGAGTCGCGCCGGATGATAGACCTCTCCGGGAAGAAGCTGTTCCTCTTCGACCTCGACGGGGTGCTGTTGAAGGGAAAGGAGTCTCCCGTGAAGATTGGAGGCACAACAGTATTCGAGAAGATCAGGTCGAAGGGCAAGAAGCTGATGATAGTCACCAACAACTCGACCGACACCGTCGACGCGGTCCTGAGGCGCTTGAGGTCTCAGGGCATAGACGTCGGGGACGACGAGATTCTGACGAGCGCGAGGCTCACGGCGGAGTACATAGCCAAGGAGTACGGCAACGCAACATACTTCCTGGTTGGAGAGCGAGGGTTCGGTGAGGAGTTGGACAGGGCCGGGTTGAAGAGGACCTATGGCAACAAGGCGGACGTCGTCGCGATCGGGCTCGACAGGAGGCTGACCTACGGCAAGCTGGACAAGGCGGTCCAGCTGGCGCGCGGAGGCGCGCACATCGTGGCCAACCACTCCGCTCGGCTCTACATGTACAAGAAGGGTCCCGCAATCGCAGTCGGCCCGATCTTGAAGGCAATCGAGTATGGCGCTCAGAAGAAAGGGTTCTCTGTGGGAAAACCCCACTCGCTGATGTTTGAGACTGCGATGAAAAGGACGGGTTGCACGAAAAAGGAGACCGTGATGATCGGGGATCAGGAGGACACCGACGTCGACGGAGCCAACAAGGCAGGCATCGACTCCGTCCTGGTGCTTACGGGGGTCTTCGACGGGAAGACCAAGACGAAGGCGAAGGGGATAATCGACAGCGTCGACCAGCTCGCAGACTACGTCTAGAAAAGCTACGGGAAAGAGGGGAGAGAGGGAGACACCTCGCGTCTGGCTCGAGACGAATCGAAACCGTCTTAAGTGAATGCATCCCCGCAGCTCAGAGATGCAGCACCTGAGTTCGAAGAAGCCTGCGAAGTGCGCCGTCTGCGGCAAGGAGGAGGCCACTCCAGGGACGTTCCCACAGGTTATCGGCGTCGGCAGGGTCTGCATGAGCTGCGGAATGGAGAAGGTGAGGTGCGAGGTATGCGGCGACGAGGTGAAGAGGCTGACGTCGTCTCACTTCCAGGGGAAGAACCTCTGTCTCAAGGACCACATGAAAGAGGTCGAAAAGTACCGTCAGCATATCGTGAAAAACTTCGATGAGGAGAGGAACCCTCTGGAGGAGATACTCCAGCTCGCGATGACCGAGCAGCCTGAAGGTTACACGATCCTAGCGTTAAGAAGGGCGAGAAACAGCACTCACTCGTGGGAAGCGGAGTACGAGAAGACGGAGCTGTTCCAGATGCGCTGCGGATAATCTAGTGGTTGCACCTCCTCTTTGCTATATTCCTTATAGTTGTGTCAGAAACACCGTATCTGATCGCCAGCTCGTAGGAGGAAACGTCCGATGACAAATAGAGGCTACGTATTTCATCGAGTTGTTTGTCGCTGAGTCCCAACCGGCCTCTCGCCAGTCGTTTTCCATCATCGCGAGTATACGGTAGGCTCACTTCGACTATTCTTCCGGACCTGCAGCGGCTAAGAAATTGCTCGTTCATTATCTTTGCCGCAGCATCTCCAGTTATCACGTTTCGGTAGTAGTCAATGACGACTTGAAGCTCTCGCCTCTTCTTGAATGTCCAAGGCGCGATTTTCTCTGCGATTGACAGGACCTCCCTCATTCTGGTAATCCTAAAGGAATGCGCGTCTTGGCCAGGAAGATCGTACGGCCCTCTTATTCTCGATTCGCCTCCGTTAACGAAAGAGGCGATTGTTCTAGCTGTGCCAAGTAAGCGTCGACCCAAATGAAGATAGAAGATTAGGACGAATTTCCCAATCCTCATGATAATGCATCCATCACCGTCGAAGTAACCCGCCACCTGCTTCCAGTCAGCCTGATAAGAAGAAACCATTCCTCTACTCGGCTTAGCCGAATTCAATTTTTCTAGGATTCCTCCTTTATGTTATCATGGACTGAATGGAAAGCACATTCAAGAAGACGGACAGTATTCTTAAGCGCCAAGGCCTTATAGCAAGCTTCGAGACATAGTCTCATGCGATGCATGGATGAACCGAGGCGTTAGGTGTAGCTGATGCCAGACGAAGAGACCCGGATCATCGAGAAGCTGGTCAGGGAGATCGAGAACCTCAAGCTCGGCCTCGACCCCAACGTACTGGCGGGATGGTACAGGAAGGTGGAGAACGACGCCAAGGCACGGACACCTGAACATCTCAGGGACAGCATCCAGGTAATCCAGAACGAGATACTGCCGATGAAATTCGAGTTCAAGACCTCCAAGAGGGCGGTACGCTACGTCCTCGAAGCGATAGACCGCAATCTCGCCGAGATGCCTATGGCAACGAGACTCTACTTCCAGAAGCTCTCTGAACTCATCCAGGCAGAGATGAACAGATAGACATCCAGGATGGTGCCAGCGCAAAATGCTGCGACGCGAACAAGTAATCGGGATCGTATCCTCGTGGGACATCCGCTGGAAGGAGAGCGAGGGCTACTCACTACTCGTAACCGACAGCCGACTCATCGGGGCGAGCAGGCCCGATTACCCGGATAACTTCTGGGCGTATCTTGCGCCAGGAACCGAAGCAAGTGCAGAGTCTCGTGCCTCCGCGGATAGGAAGGCCGGGGAGATCGTCGCGAGGGAGGACTTCGAGTTGCAGAGGGACAAGATAGTGAAGATCATATACGATGAACCGGGCTCTCTTATCGGTGGCCGGCTGTTGCTGGCGGTGGTGGGTCGCCGGGTGGAACTCAAAATTACGGTAATCTCGGGTTGGAACCCTGACATAGCCTCGACCCTGAAGACCCTGGTCGATTCGCTTCATGCCTTCGCACCTGAGAGGTTCTACAACGAGAAGACCGGGGGACGCATCGCAGAAAGTCAGTGGAGGAGGTTCACAAAGTGAAGGGCTCCGGGTCGAGCTTCGTGCCCTCAATCTCGAAAGACTAGCGCTAGAACCAGCCGACGCGCTTGAAGTAAAGCGCCATCAGCGCGGCCGGAATGAGCATCGCGGCAAAGATGAACAGCAGGGAGGTATAGGGTCCAAAGAATTCCAACGGGCCAGTGACTATGCCTCCAGGAAGAGGCACGTTCATACCGTAGATCGAGCTTATCACGGTCGCGGGTATGGTTAGTGTAAAGAGAATCGTTAGAATCGAAAGGACCGAGTTCGTCCGGTCGCTGCTTATGACAAAGTCAGTGTCCTTGTATATCTCCACAGTGTCTTTCATATCTTCGATGGTCCTGGAGACTTTCCCGACTTTGTGATCCAAGTCGCTGAAGTATATCGTTAGGTCTTCTTTGCCGAACTTCTGCGTCCTTGTCAAGTCCGGCAGGAACAGCACCATCGGATAGACGATCCTCCTCAGGATGGCAATCTGACGCCGGACGGAGTTTATGGCGCCGGCCGACGATCTCTTTTCATCGAATACAACCGCCTCGATGCTGTCGAGACTGTCCTGCACATCGTCCAGGATCGAGAATATGCCGTCCACCAACTTGTCGATTATCCGGTACGCTAGGTAGGTCGGGGACTTCATGAAAGCGATTCGTTGCTTCTCATCATCCTTGCAGGATTGGAATATTGCGGAGGGAGTCTTGAAGCTGGACAGATGGATGGTTACCAGGTAGTCCTTCCCCAGAAACATCGAGACCTGCCTGGAGACGATGACCCCGGGGTCTACCTGGTCCGGGAAATGTAGTGAGATGAAGAAGTGATCTTCGTGGTCTTCAACCTTGGTCAGTTGTCTTTCCGAGAGGCAGGACTCCAAGTCCAGAGGGTGAAAATGGTACTGACGCTCCAGCATCGCCATCTCTGTCTGGGTAGGGTCCAGGATGTCCGTCCAGGTCATCTCCCCATACTTGAGGGACCTGACCTTCCCATCTTCCGTGTCGCTCATGGGGCCCGATCCCTGTGAAGGACTCGCCATAGGTTCGTGGCCTCATCCTCGGTATAATTGG
>Ga0182024_10003057_pt1 | contig 40520 bp, 45 predicted proteins | sample P32metaG_FD_120480 | JGI IMG/M metagenome (GOLD analysis project Ga0182024, IMG submission 120480) | Permafrost microbial communities from Stordalen Mire, Sweden - P3-2 metaG (Illumina Assembly) | ecosystem: Environmental > Terrestrial > Soil > Wetlands > Permafrost | place: Sweden: Stordalen...
AAGCTCAAACATTTCAGGGCGATCGCCACGCGCTTCGAAAAACACGACGCCAACTATCTTGCACTCGTCAAACTCGCCGCCGCGAGAATCTGGATGCGCTTTATGAGTCGGTGACCTAGAGCGATATGACTTTAGGTGGAAGCGGTCGAGTTTGATCCATCGTTTCGCATGGCGGAGCGTTTTTCATCCTTGACAAGCTGTCAGGGATGAAAAAAATGGCCTGCATGCGAACAATGGCGCAATAGCGAATTTGGCGCCGGGCCGATTCAGCCATCACGTGGTAAGCTCTAGGCCATGCGAACCACCCTCGCCATTGATGACGATGTTCTATTGGCCGCCAAAGAACTGGCCTCCCAGCAACGCAAGAGCGTCGGCGACGTGATCTCGGATTTGGCGCGCAGGGGGCTGCGGCCTCACGGTCCCGGCGGCGATACGCGCAATGGCGTTCCGTTGCTGCCGATGCGCGCCGCCGCGCCGCCGGTGACCCTGGAGCTTGTGAACAAGCTGCGCGACGAACTTGCTTGATGACGTTCCTGCCAGACCTGATGACGGACGCGGTGCGCGGCGGCTCGCAGGGACTTTACCTGATCGGATCGCAATGAGTGCAATTCGTTCGGAGGCGACGGGGCTGGCCCATCCCCCAACATTAACAACCTTTCATGTTCGCGCCATCGGCTCGTAAGCGGGGCTTCCCCATATTGCTCGCATGCCGCCAGCCGATTCACCCCTGGCGCCTCGACAAGAGATGGAGAAACCAATGTCCTTGCCCAATTCCGTCACCCCGCGGCCGCGCTCGCTGCGCGCCGCCTTGCTCGGCGCCGTCGCCATCCTCGCCGTCGGCGGCGTGGCGCTTGAAACCGTTCCCCAGTTCTCGCTCGCCGCGACGGCCGCGACCGGCGTTGCGCAAGCAGGCCCCGCTTCCTTCGCCGATGTCGTCGACCGTGTGAAGGGCGCCGTCGTGTCGGTCAAGGTCAAGGTTTCCGAGGAGACCAGCCAGGATCAGTCCGATCGCCCGCATACGCCAGAATTCGCGCCGGGCAGCCCGATGGACCGCTTCTTCAAGCAATTTGGCCAAGGACAGGAAGGCGATAACGACATGCCCGGCATGCGGCCGCGTCACCCGCATCTGTCGATGGCGCAGGGCTCAGGCTTCTTCATTTCCGCCGACGGCTATATCGTCACCAACAATCACGTCGTCGATCACGCCACCGACGTCACCGTCACCACGGTCGACGGCAAGACGATCCCGGCCAAGGTGATCGGCACGGACCCCAAGACCGATCTGGCGCTGCTGAAAGTCACGGAAGGCGGCAATTATCCCTTCGTCTCCTTCGCCAGCCAGTCGCCCCGCGTCGGCGATTGGGTGATCGCGGTCGGCAATCCCTTCGGGCTTGGCGGCACGGTGACGGCGGGCATCGTCTCGGCGCGCGGCCGCGATATCGGTTCGGGCCCCTATGACGATTTCCTGCAGATCGACGCGCCGGTCAATCGCGGCAATTCGGGCGGCCCGACTTTCAACAGCGAAGGCGAGGTCGTCGGCGTCAATACCGCCATCTTCTCGCCGTCCGGCGGCAGCGTCGGCATCGGCTTCGCTATCGCCAGCGATGTCGTCAAATCGGTCGTGCAATCGCTGCGCGATCACGGCTCGGTGGCGCGCGGCTGGCTCGGCGTCGAGATCCAGCCGGTCAGCGAGGACATTGCCGACAGCCTCGGCATCAAGGCGGCTTCGGGCGCGCTCGTCTCCAAGGCGCAACCCGATTCGCCGGCGGCGGCGGCGGGCGTCAAGACCGGCGACGTCATCACCACCGTCAATGGCGAGAGCGTCGCGGACCCCAAGGAGCTGGCGCGCAAGATCGCGCTGCTCGGCCCCAAGGCGACCGCTGAACTCGGCGTCATCCGCAATGGCGCCGCGCAGACGATCAGCGTGAAGTTGGGCGCGATGGCCGCCGAAAAGGAAGCCAAGGCCGACGTGACGGCGCCGGCCGACAAGCCGACCGAACTCGCCAAGCTCGGCCTGACGGTCGAGCCCGCGCTCGCCGGTCACGAGGGCGTGACGGTGTCGCAGGTCGATCCCGACGGCCTCGCCGCCCAGAAGGGCCTGGAGACCGGCGACGTCATTCTGGACGCCGGCGGCAAGCCAGTGACGAGCGCGGCCGATATTACGGCGGCGCTCGATGCGGCCAAATCCAGCGGCCATAAGGCGGTGCTGCTGCGCGTGAAGTCGGGCGACAATTATCGCTACGTCGCCTTGTCCACGCAATCGGCTTCCTGAGCCTTAATGAAGTTGGCTCCAGACTGCCGGTCTGGAGCCCAATCCGGCGCCGCCGTTCTTGCTTCCCCGGCGGAAGGCGGCGTCGATTTCGAGGCGGCAGGCCGGGCGCCCCCCTGGCCTGCCGCTTTTCATTTGTGGGGTTTCGCTTTTGGCCGTTGGCGGCCGAGAGGCTATATGTCCCCCATGCGCATTCTTATTATCGAAGACGACCGCGACGCGGCGGCCTATCTGACCAAGGCGCTTCGCGAGGTCGGCCATATCGCCGATCACGCCGCCGACGGCGTCACCGGCTACGACCTTGCGCGCGAGGGCGCCTATGACGTCGCCATCGTCGACCGCATGCTGCCCAAGATGGACGGGCTGTCGCTGATCGGCGCCCTGCGCGCGCAAAATGTCGAGACGCCGGTGCTGATCCTGTCCGCGCTCGGCCAGGTCGACGACCGCGTCAAGGGCCTGCGGGCGGGCGGCGACGATTATCTCGCCAAGCCCTACGCCTTTTCCGAGCTTCTCGCCCGCGTCGAAGTGCTGGCGCGCCGGCGCCCCAATGGCGCGGCCGAGGAGACTGTCTATCGTCTCGGCGGCCTCGAACTCGATCGGCTTTCGCATAAGGTGACGCGCGCGGGCGAAGAAATCATCCTCCAGCCGCGCGAGTTCCGGTTGCTCGAATATCTGATGCAGCACGCGGGCAAGGTGGTCACGCGCACCATGCTGCTCGAACATGTCTGGGACTATCATTTCGATCCGCAGACCAATGTGATCGACGTGCATGTCTCGCGCCTGCGCGCCAAGATCGACAGGGATTTCGAGGCGCCGCTTCTGCACACGATCCGAGGCGCGGGATATATGATCCGTGACAGCGCTCGGTAAGCTCTTCCGCACGACGGCCTTCCAGCTGTCGCTTGCCTTTCTCGTGCTGACCGCGATTGGGGCCGGGCTGGTGCTCGGCGCCGTCGCCTGGCAGGTGCGGGCTTTGGTGGATGAGGAGATCACCAGCACCATCGACGCGGAGGCGGCGGGCCTTTCCGAACAATATGCGCAAGGCGGCATTCGCCAGCTCGGCATCGTGATCGAGCAGCGTTCGCGCGAGCCCGGCTCTTCGCTTTACCTGCTGACCGATTTTTCCGGCCAGCCGCTGGCGGGCAATGTCGCGCGGCTGCCGCAGGGCGTGCTCGACCGCCCGGGCTTTGTCGAGACGTCCTATGAGACGGTCGATCAGGTCGCGCCGGAGCGCCGGGCGCTGGCCAAGATTTTTCTGCTGCCCGGCGGCTTTCGCCTGCTGGTCGGCCATGATTTGCGCGATCGCGCGCGCATTGGCGCCGTCGTGGTGCGGGCCCTGGCGACCTCGCTGATCTTCCTGGCGGCGCTGGGGGGCCTCGGCGGCCTGTTCGTCGCGCGACGCGTGCTGCGCCGCATCGACGCGATGAGCAAATCGGCGCATGCGATCATGGCGGGCGACATGAGCCAGCGCCTCGCCGTGATCGGATCGGGCGACGAACTCGACCGGCTGGCGCTCAGCCTCAACGAAATGCTCGGCCGCATCGACGAATTGATGGCGGGCCTGCGCGAAGTGTCCGACAATATCGCCCATGATCTGCGCACGCCGCTGACCCGTCTGCGCAACCACGCCGAGGCGGCGCTTCGCCATGATGGCGACAAAGCCGGCTATCGCGCTGCGCTCGAGCGAACGATCGAGGAATCCGACGGGCTCATCAAAGTATTCAACGCCCTGCTGATGATCGCGCGCGCGGAAGCGGGGGCGGACCGCGCCGGCATGAGCGAATTCGACGTCGGCCAGGCCGCCCGCGGAATTGCAGAACTTTACGAGCCGGTCGCCGACCAGGCGGGCGTCGCGCTGCGCCTCGACATCGAGCCCGGGCTGACGCTTGTCGGCAATCGCGAGCTGATCGGCCAGACCATCGCCAATCTGCTCGACAATGCGCTGAAATATGGCGCGCCTTCGAAGCCTTCCGTCTTGCCCGTCCTCGCGTCTCCGTCCGCAAGCGAGGAGGCGCCGGCTTGCGCGGAGCCCAAGACGCATGCCGCGCAAATCGACGTGAGTCTTAGCGTGCGGCGCGTCGGCGGCGAGATCGAGATCGGCATCGCCGATCATGGACCGGGAATCGCGGCGGCCGACCGCACGCGCGTGTTCGGCCGGTTTGTCCGGCTCGAGGGCGCGCGGTCGCGGCCCGGCTCCGGCCTCGGCCTGTCGCTGGCGGCGGCGGTGGCGCGGATGCATGGCGGAAGGGTGCGGCTCGAGGACAATGGCCCTGGCCTGCGCGTCGTATTGGCCCTGCCGGCCGGCGGCGCCGCTTTTTCCGATCCCGCGATCAAACGATTGAAGTCCCCCCGATGAACGGCGCTCTGGCCGATCTCATTCACGCCGCGCCTCGGCTCGCGAGCCCAGCGGCGGCCAAACAGCGACTCGCCAGCCTTATGCAGGACGCCGAAGCCGCCTCGCTCGCCAAGTTCTTCACTCTCGCGCCGGCGCGAGATCTTGCCCTCGGGCTTGCCGATCATTCGCCCTATCTTTGGGGCCTCATTGCCGAGAACCCCCAGCGGTTGGCGCGCCTGCTCGCCGCCCCGCCGCAGTCAACGCTGGATCGCGTCATCGCCGACATGGCCGGGCGGCGCGATGCAAACGAGGCGGACCTGATGCGCGCGTTGCGCCTCGCCAAGCGCGAGGCGGCGCTGCTGATCGCGCTGGCCGATATCGGCGGCGTGTGGAATCTCGTCGAGGTGACGCAAGCTCTGTCCCGCTTTGCCGACGGCGCCGTCTCCTGCGCTTTGCGTTTCCTGCTGCGCCAGAACGCCGCGGCGGCCCGGCTCCTCATCGATGCGCAGGCGCCCGATCCGGAGCGCGGCTGCGGGCTTGTCGTGCTGGCGCTCGGCAAGCATGGCGCGCGCGAATTGAACTATTCGAGCGACGTCGACCTCATCGTGCTGTTCGATCCGCGCGCCGGCGCGATTCCTCCAAGCGTCGAACCCGGGCAATTGTTCGTGCGAATCACCAAGGCTTTGGCGCGACTGCTGCAGGAGCGCACGAGTGAGGGCTATGTTTTGCGCGTCGATCTGCGCCTGCGGCCGGATCCCGGCGCCAATGCGGTCGCGCTCGCGCTGCCCAGCGCCTACGCTTATTACGAAACGCTCGGCCAGAACTGGGAGCGCGCGGCGATGATCAAGGCGCGGCCGGTGGCGGGCGACCAGGCGATCGGCGAGCGTTTTCTCAAAGATCTGGCGCCGTTCATCTGGCGCAAATATTTCGACTACGCCTCGATCGCCGACATTCACGCGATGAAGCGCCAGATCCATGCGGTGCGGGGGCACGAGCTTGTGACCGTGCCTGGCCACGACATCAAGCTCGGGCGCGGCGGCATTCGCGAAATCGAATTTTTCGTCCAGACGCAGCAGCTCATTTTCGGCGGGCGTCGCCAAAGCATGCGCGGCGCGCGCACGCTCGACATGCTCGCCGAATTGCACGCCGACGGATGGGTCAGCGCGCAGGCGGCCGAGGAATTGTCGGCGGCCTACGAATTCCTGCGCCGGATCGAACATCGCCTGCAAATGGTCGCCGACGAACAGACGCAGCGCCTCCCGTTCGATGCGGGCGAACTTACGCGCTTCGCCAAATTCTGCGGCTATGAAAGCCTCGAGCGATTCACCGGCGACGCGATCGCGCATTTGACCCGCGTCGAGACCCATTATGCGCGATTGTTCGAGCATGCGCCAGGGTTGGATGCGAGCGCGGGCTCGCTGGTTTTCACCGGCGTCGTCGACGATCCCGAGACGCTCGTCACCTTGCGGCGCCTCGGCTTTCGCCGACCCGAGCAGGCGGCCGAGACGATCCGCGGCTGGCATTTCGGGCGCCGTCTCGCGATTCGCAGCGCGCGCGCCAGAGAGGTGCTGACCGAACTGACGCCGGCTCTTCTCGACGCTTTTTCGCGCTCGGGCGATCCCGACGCCGCACTCGCCGCGCTCGACTCGGCGCTCGGCCGAATGACCGCGGCGGTGGAATTATTCTCGATCCTGCGCTCGAACGAGCAATTGCGCGAATTGTTCGGCGATGTCTTAGGCAGCGCGCCGCGCCTGGCCAATGTGATCGCCACCCGCCCGCATGTTCTTGATGGGGCGATCGATCCGGCGCGCGCGACGCGCATCGCCGATGGGCTGGACGAATCCGTGCTGACGCGGCGGGTCGCCGCCTATGTCGCCAGCGCCATGACGATCGAGGGCGTGCTGGACCGGGCGCGCGATTTTGCCGCCGAAGAGATGTTTCTGATCGGCATCCGGCTCCTGTCGGGCGTGCTCGACCCAGACCGCGCTGGGCGGGCCTATAGCGCGCTCGCCCAAAGCATTGCGAGCGTACTGCTCGATCATGTCGCTGAGGCCCTCGCGCTCGAATATGGCCATTTGCCCGGCGGGCGCGTCGCGGTGCTGGCTTTGGGCAAGCTCGGCTCGCGCGAGATGACCGCCGCCTCCGATCTGGACCTCATCCTGATCTATGATTTTGCCGAGCAGGGCCCCGAATCCGACGGACCGCGCCGGCTTGGCGCCGCGCAATATTATGCGCGCCTGACGCAGCGCCTGCTCGCGGCGCTGACCGCGCCGACCAAGGCGGGGCGGCTCTATGAGGTCGATTTGCGTCTGCGCCCATCCGGGCGCAAAGGGCCGGTGGCGACACAATTTGCCGGCTTCGTGCGCTATCAGCGCGAGGAAGCGGAAACCTGGGAACATATGGCGCTCACCCGAGCGCGCGTCATCGCGGGCGATGCGAGTCTTGGCGAGGAGATCGAGGCGGCGATCGCCGCGACGCTTTGTGTCAAGCGCGACAGCGCGGCGCTCGCTAGGCGCGTGCGAGAAATGCGCGCGCTGATCGCCAAGGAGAAGGGCGATGCGGACCCCTGGGATCTAAAGCTCGTCTCGGGCGGCCTACTCGACGTGGAATTCATCGCGCAATTTCTCGTTCTGGCCTTCGCGCATGAGAGGCCGCAGATTCGCGACGTATCGACGCGCGCCGTCCTCGCCAAGGCGGCGGCCGAAGGCCTGCTGAACCCAGAGCGCGCCAAGGCTTTGACGCAGGCGCATCGCCTGCTCACCGACACGACGCAGATCATGCGCCTTGCCGTCGATGGACCGTTCGATCCGGCGCTGGCGGCCGGCGGCGTCAAGCGCCGCATCGCCGCCGCCGCCGCTTTGCCCGATTTCGACGCGCTAGCGGGCGAGATCGCCGAGGCGCGCGGCCAGGTGCGGGAGGCTTTCCAAGCGGTGCTCGGCGCGCCCAAGCGGCGATGAAGCGGCGCATGCCGGATGACCCGACCGCGCCGGGCGTGATAGGAACGCTGGCGGAGCGCGGAACATACCAAGCGGGCAGTTTCTCCATGAGTCTTGAATCGGTGCGCGCCTTCTTCCAGGAAAAGGCGCCCGACCTTCGCATCGTCGAACTCGATGTCGCCACCGCGACGGTCGCGCAGGCGGCGGCGGCCCATGGCGTCGAGCCGCGCCAGATCGCCAAGACGTTGTCGCTGCGGCTCGGCGATCGAATCGTGCTGGTCGTCGCCTCGGGCGAAGCGCGGCTCGACAACAAGAAGATCAAAGCGGCCTTCGGGGCCAAGCCGCGCCTGCTGGAGGCGGCGGAAGTAGCCGAGATCACCGGCCATCCCGTCGGCGGCGTCTGCCCGTTCGGCCTGGCGCGGCCGCTGCCGATCTATTGCGACGTTTCGCTGCGCGATCTTGGCGAAGTCGTGCCGGCGGCCGGCGCGATCAATGCCGCGGTGCGCATTGACGCCCTCCGCCTGGCCGAGCTTGTCGGGGCCCAATGGGTCGATTTGTGCCAGGACCGGTGAGCGGCAAGCTCACGGCATCAGCTGTCCGCCATTCACCTCGATGATCTGTCCGATAATATAGCCGCTCAGCATTTCGGAGGCGAGGAATAGATAGGCGCCCACGCATTCTTCAGGGGTTCCGACGCGGCCCATCGGGATCGTGAGCCGTTGCGTCTCGAGCTGCGCGGCGTTGGTATAGCGGTCGTGAAAGGCCGTCGCGATGACGCCGGGCGCGACGCCATTGACGCGGATCTTGCGGCCGATCAATTCCTTGGCGTGGCCGCGCGTCAGCGTCGAGACGAAGCCCTTGGCCGCCGCGTAAAGCACGGCGCCGCCCCCTCCGCCATTGCGCGCGGCGATCGACGTTGTGTTGATGATGAAGCCGCCCTTGCGCTCCAGCCAGAGCGCGGCGGCGCGCGTCACGCTCAACACCGAGAGCACATTGAGGTCGATGACGTCCTGGATATGCCCGGCGCTGGCCTCGAGCGAGGGCAGCCGGCCCAGCATGAGGCCGGCATTGTTGATGAGCCCGTCGATGCCGCCGAAATGTTCGCCCGTCTGCGCGACAATTTGCGCGCAGGCGGCCGGGTCGGTCACGTCGCCGCGCACAAGCAGCGCCTCGGCGCCGGCGCTCTTCAACTCGTCCGCCAGGGCTTTGGCCGCCGCCTCGCTGGAATGATAATTGATCGCGACGCGCGAGCCTTGTGCGGCAAAACCGCGCGCCAAAGCGGCGCCGATGCCGGTCGAGGCGCCGGTGATGAGGACGACCTTGCCGACAAGGTCGGGAATGGTCAGAGGCGCGGCAGTTTGAGGGGTCGGCATGGATATCCCGTCGAGGTTGGAGCGATGGGGCGCGAATTTGGCCGCTTAAGCCGCGCGCGTCAAACGCGCCGCGTCGAGAGGAAATCGGCCGTTCGCGCGGCCCCGGCTTTAGCCGGGATGTTTATTTTTGAGGCGGTTCCCTATATGAGGGAGCGCAGAAATCACAAAAACTTGAAGCGCAAAACAGGCGCATCACGGGGCATGAAAGGCCGTCCGTCGCATGAATCGGATTCTTCTGGCGCTTATCGTATTGGCGAGCGCGGCCGGCGGCGGCGTCGCTTTGGGCCTATACGCGCTGCCTTTCCCGGCGAACGCCTGCTTCGTCGTCGCGGGCCTATTGGCGCTTCTGCTGGTGTTGCGGCTGCTGCCTTTGCGGGTGCGCCGGCCGGTGGTCTTTCTGCTCACCGTCGTGGTCTTGGCGGGCGTCGGCGGCGGCCTCTATTATTTCCAATACTACATCAAGCCGAACATGGTCAAAGGGTTCATCGCCGCCGCTTTTACGCCTAAGCCGACCGGGGTTTCGGCCGAGGCCGCCAAGGTCGAGAAATGGACGCCGCAATTGCCCGCCATCGGCACGTTGCGCGCCTTTCAGGGAATTGACGTCGCGCCGCAGGTGGCCGGCATGATCCGCACGATTCATTTCAAATCGGGCGAGGAAGTCGCAGCCGGCGCCCCGCTGCTCGAGATCGACGATTCGGTCGATCAGGCGGATTTGAAAAACGGCATGGCCCAGCTCAAAAACGCCGATGTCTCGCTGGACCGCCAGCAGACTTTGGTGGCCGGCGGCAACACGGCCAAAGCGCAGGTCGATACCGCGATCGCCGCGCGCGATTCGGCCGCCGCGACTGTCGAGCGCACGCACGCCATCATCGCGCAAAAGGCCATCGTCGCGCCATTCGCCGGCCGCCTTGGCATCAGCAAAGTCGACGTCGGACAGTTTCTTTCCATCGGCACCGGCATTGTGACGCTGCAGCAGCTCGATCCGATCTATGCCGATTTCCAGTCGCCCGAGCAGTCGCTGAGCACGCTGACGGTCGGCCAGGAAACGAAGCTGACGCTCGACGCGTTTCCCGGCCAGACCTTCGAGGGAAAAATCCACGCGATTGACGCGCGCGTCAGCCAGGACACCCGCAACGTGCTGGTGCGCGCCGAATTCGCCAATCCCGACCATAAATTGCTGCCGGGCATGTTCGCCAATATTCAGGTGACGACGGGCGCGCCGGTCGATGTCCTGACCCTGCCGCGCACGGCGGTCGTCTACAGCCTCTACGGCGACAATATTTTCGTGGTCAAACCGGCGCCGCCGAAGGCCGGCGAGGCGCAGGCGGCGACCAGCGACGCCAAGCCCGATCTCATCGTCGAGCGGCGCTTCGTGCGGCTGGGTCAGGCGCGCGGCGAGCGGGTGGCGGTCGAGGAGGGCGTCAGCGCGGGCGAACTCGTGGTGACCTCCGGCCAGATCAAGCTGCAGCCCAATTCTCCCGTCACGATCGACAGCGCGGGCGCCTTGCCGCTGCCTGCCCAGACGCCCAAGCCGTGAGCCTCAAGCGAACATGAACAGCTTCACCGATCTTTTCATTCGCCGCCCGGTGCTCGCCACCGTGGTCAGCCTGCTGATCCTGCTGGTCGGCGGGATGGCGGCGCTCAAATTGCAGATCCGCCAGTTTCCGCAAATGTCGAATACGACGATCACCATCACGACCACCTATCCCGGCGCCAATGCCGATCTCGTCAAGGGCTTCATCACGACGCCGCTGGAGCAGGCGGTCGCCAGTTCCGAGGGCATCGATACGCTGGTCTCGGTTTCCCAGCAGAACGTCTCGACCATCACGATGAACCTGCGGCTCGAGGCCAATCCGGACCGCGCCGTCGCCGACGTGCTGGCCAAGACCAATCAGGTGCGCGGCGTCCTGCCGCGCGAGGCCAATGACCCCATCGTCATCAAGCAGACCGGGCAGGGCTTTGCCCTGATGTATCTGTCGTTCAATTCCAAGGTGATGACCGCCTCGCAGATCACCGATTATCTGACGCGCGTCGTTCAGCCGCAGCTGCAAACGGTCGACGGCGTCGCCAACGCGCAGATTCTGGGCGGCCAGACCTTCGCCATGCGCATCTGGCTGGATCCCGTCCGCATGGCCGCGCTGGGCGTTTCGCCCGCCGACGTCAGCCGGGCGCTCGCGGCCAATAATTTCACGACGGCGGCCGGCGAGATCAAGAGCGACTATACCCAGGTCAGCGTCAACGCGCTGACCTCGCTCGACAATGCGCAGGCTTTCGCGCAGCTCGTGGTGGCGACGCGCGGCGATGCGCTGATCCGCCTCGGCAATGTCGCAAAGATCGAACTCGGCCCCGAGAATTCCGACTCCTCTTCGGTGTTCGACGGGCTGAAAGCGGTGTTCATCGGTATCTACGCGACGCCGGAGGCCAATCCGCTGACGGTGATCGACGGCGTGCGCGCGCTAATGCCGCAGGTGCAGCGGCAGTTGCCGACGGGCCTGCAATCCTCGATCGCCTATGATTCGACCGAATTCATTCGCGCCTCGATTTACGAAGTCGCCAAGACCCTGGCGGAGGCCGGCGGCATCGTCATCGTCGTGATCTTCTTGTTCCTGGGCAATCTGCGCTCGACCGTCATTCCGATCGTGACGATCCCGCTGTCGCTGATCGGCGTGATGATCGCGCTGCTGGCGCTCGGCTATTCCATCAACCTGCTTACGCTGCTGGCGCTGGTGCTGGGCATCGGCCTGGTGGTCGACGATGCGATCGTCGTCGTCGAAAACATCCATCGGCATATCGAGGACGGCATGACGCCGTTCGACGCGGCGCTCAAGGGCGCGCATGAAATCGCGCTCCCCGTCATCGCGATGACGATCACGCTGGCGGCCGTCTATGCGCCGATCGGCTTCGTCTCGGGCGTCACCGGCGCGTTGTTTCGCGAATTCGCGTTCACTCTGGCGGGTGCCGTCGTCGTCTCCGGCTTTATCGCGCTGACGCTGTCCCCGATGATGTGCTCGAAGCTGCTCAAACATCAAACCGGCGAAGGGGGCGGGTTCTCGGGATTCCTCGATCGTCGCTTTGAGGGCTTGCGCCGCGCCTATCAGCGCCGGCTGCACAGCACTTTGAACTTCCGCGCGCTGACGCTGTTGGTCCTCGGCGGTGTTCTGGGGCTCACCGTCCTGCTATACGCCTCGACGCCGAAGGAACTTGCGCCCGAAGAGGATCAGGGCATCCTTCTCGCGCTGGTCAAGACGCCGCAGGTCGGCAATCTCGACTATCTCGAACAGGCCACCCAAACGCTGTTCGAGAAAGTGCGCAACATCCCAGAACTCGCGCATGTCTTCGTCATCAACGGCGCAGGGGGCGTGCGGGCCGGCTTTGCGGGCATGCTGCTGCAGCCCTGGGGCCAGCGCGCGCGCAGCCAGAAGCAGGTTCTGGGGGCCTTGGGACCTAAATTCTCGCAGGTTCCCAATGCGCAGATTCTCGCCTTCTCGCCGCCCGCGCTGCCTGGCTCGACCGGCGGCCCGCCAATGCAATTTGTCATCCGCACGACCGGCGATTTCGTGACGCTGGCCAATGTGACGGCCCAATTGCAGCAGGCGGCGCGCGAAAGCGGGCTGTTCCTGTTCACCGACACCGATCTCAAATTCGATACGCCGCAATATCAATTCAAGGTCGACGCCGACAAGGCCAACCGCATCGGCGTCAATATGCAGGATATCGGCACCGCTTTGTCGACGATTCTCGGCGGCAATTACGTCAATCGCTTCAATCTCTATGGGCGCAGCTACGAAGTGATCCCGCAGGCGCCGCGCGAATTCCGCCTGACCCCCGATTGGCTGATGCGTTATGAAGTGCGCGCCAGCAGCGGCGAAATGGTGCCGCTCTCGACGGTGGCGACCGTGACGCAATCGGTGCAGCCCAATGCGTTGACGAGCTTTCAGCAGTTGAATTTGGCGACCCTGTCGGGGGTGCCGTTCCCCGGCCGCACGCTCGGCGAGGCGCTGGATTTCCTCAAAGCCAAGGCGCAAACAATTTTTCCCGAAGGCTTCACGTACGATTTCCAGGGCGATTCGCGTCAATACGAGCAGGAAGGCAATGCGCTGGTCTATGCCTTCGTCTTCGCGCTCGTCATCATCTATCTCGTACTCGCCGCCCAGTTCGAGAGCCTTCGCGATCCGCTCATCATCCTCATCGCGCTGCCGACCGCGATGTTCGGCGCTTTGTTGCCGCTCAATATCGGCGGCGTAATGGGGGCGACCAGCATCAATATCTACACGCAGATCGGCCTGGTGACGCTGATCGGCCTCATCTCCAAGCATGGCATTCTGATGGTCGATTTCGCCAATCGGGTGCAGATCGAGCAGGGCCTGTCGCGGCGCGAGGCGATCGAGCAAGCGGCGGGCGTGCGCCTGCGCCCGATCCTGATGACGACGGCGGCAATGGTGGTCGGCATGGCGCCGCTGATCCTGGCGGTCGGCGCCGGCGCGCGCAGCCGTTTCGACATCGGCCTGACGATCTTTGCGGGCATGAGCATCGGCACCTTGTTCACGCTGTTCGTGACGCCGGCGGTCTATACGTTCATCGCCAAAGACCACCGCGCCGCCCATGCCGCGCCGGCGCCCCATGCCAAGCCCAAGTCGGTCTCGGGGCCGTTCGCCGAGAAGAAAGAGGCGGCGGAATAGCGGCGGCCGGGCCGGGCGATGTTCAATGGCGATTGACTGCGCATTTGGTTTGGACTAGTGTGGACTAGTCCAAACCAAACCGTTGATGCCCGACAGCCTCAAGAGGTTGCGCCATGACCAAGATCGAGACCAACACGATTGCCATGGTCGCGGCTCCCGGTTTGCCGGCCGAGAGCGAGGTCTGGCCCGTCCAGGAGGCGAAAGCGAAACTGTCGGAGATTTTGCGGCTCGCGAGGGCGGGCAAGCCCCAGACGATTGGCGCCCACGATCCATGCGTGATCCTTTCGGCCGCGCAATTCGAACAGCTAAGGAGAATGCCGCATCTGGGCGCTTTTCTGCTCGCAAGCGCGCCAAGGGGCGATGCGATCGATTTACCGCCGCGAGCCGATCAGCGCGGCGATCCGTTTGCCTCGACGCAATGACCGCCTTCTTGCTCGACACCAACGTCCTGTCGGAAATCATCAAGCCAAAGCCTTCGGCCGAGGTCGAATTGTTTATGGCGCGCGAAGGCGACTTGTGGCTCAGCGTGATCGCTTTGCACGAGTTGGCCTATGGCGTTGCCCGCGTCACCGACGCGATCCGTCGCCTCAAACTTCAGACTTGGGTCGAGGCGATCAGAATCCAGTTCCGCGATCGGATCCTTCCTGTCGATGCCGCGATCGCGGAGACGGCGGGTCGTTTTCGTGCGTTTTGCGCGTTTCACGGCCGATCCCTCGAACCGCTCGATTCGCTGATCGCGGCGACCGCGACGGTCCATGCGAAAGTGCTCGCCACGCGCAACATCCGAGATTTCGACACCTTGGGCGTGGATTTGCGCAATCCGTGGGAAGGCTGAGGACAATTGTTGAGCATCGTCGCGACGGTCCACTGAAGTTCAGGCGAACCATCGCTCAATAGCGACGCGAGGCGGCGAGTAGCGGCGGCTCGATAGCTCGCAACCTCGCTCTACGTTCCCGGCTCCGCACGCGACTCCAGCCATTTCACCGCGCCGCGCGCCGCCGCCGCGCCGGTCGCAAAACACGCCTGCAAGAGATAGCCCCCCGTCGGCGCCTCCCAATCGATCATCTCGCCCGCCGCGAAAATTCCCGGCATTCGCCGCAGCATGAAATTGTCGTCAAGCTCGCTCCACGCCACGCCGCCGGCGCTCGATATCGCGCGCGCGATCGGCGCGACGGAGGTGAGGCGAAGGCTCGCGTGTTTGATCGCCTGCGCGAGCGCCCTCGCGTCTGACGGGGGAGCGCCCGCCTCGCGAAGCAGAGCGATGGCGAGAGGCGTCAGACCCACCGCCTTGCGCAGGAAGGTTGCGAGGGATTGCGCGCCGCGCGGGCGCTCGAGCCGGCGCGTCAAAGCTTCCAGGGAAACGTCTGGCTTGAGGTCGAATTCGAGGCGCGCCTCGCCATCCCGGTTGATCGCCTCGCGCAGCGGGGCGGCCAGCCCATAGACGGCGCCTCCTTCCAGCCCGGCGACCGTCACCACCGCCTCGCCGCGCATTTGCGCTTGGCCAAACCGCAGCGCGATCGACTTCAGCGGCGCTCCCAAAAAGCGCGCTTTGAACGGCGCCGACCATTCGACGCCAAAGCCGCAATTGGCCGGTTGCAAGAGCGCAACTTCAATATCGCGAGCGCGCAAAATCTCGACCCAGGCGCCATCCGAGCCAAGCCGCGGCCATGAGGCGCCGCCGCAGGCGAGAATGACGGCGCCGGCTTGCTGGATGAGCCGGCCCTGCGGCGCCTCGAAGACAGGATCTCCCGCTTCGTCAAAATTCATGAGGCGATGGCGCGGGCGCAATTCGACGCCTAATGCTGCGAGCGATTTCAGCCAGGTGCGCAGCAGCGGCGAGGATTTGAAGCTTTTCGGGAAGACCCGCCCGCTGGCGCCGACGAAGGTCGGCTCGCCAAGTTCGCCGCACCATCGGCGCAAGGCCTCCGGCGGGAAAGCTTCGATCGCCTCTTGCAAGCGCCCCGCCGCCGCGCCATAGCGCGCCAGGAAGCGATCGGGCGGATCGCTATGCGTCAGATTGAGGCCACCGCGCCCCGCCAGCAGGAATTTACGCGCCGGCGAGGCCGCCTGGTCGAACACGATGACCCGTTTGCTCGCCTTGGCGAGAATTTCGGCCGCCATCAGCCCCGCGGGGCCGGCGCCGACGACAATGGCGGGCGCGTTCTTGGGAAGGTCCATAGGTCGCATCGCCGCCAAATTTCGCCTCTATCCATGTTATGTTGCCACCGTGGCGGACTCGCGCGTAAACGCATAGCGACATTTTCTCACGGCCATCGGAGCGGATCGATGCAGCGCCTATGCGGGTCTATTCTGGCGGTGACGCTCGCCGCGCTGCTGCTCGCTGGCCCTGGCGCCCGGGCCCAGACGGCGAGCGACGCGGCTCAGCCCGGCGTTGTCGTCAACGGTAGCCCGGACGTCATCGTCGGCGGCGCCTCCGCGGCCCGGCAGGGCGACGCGGCCAATGGCGGCAGTCCAGTCGTCGAGGGTTCGTCTAATGTCTTCATCAACGGCCGGCCCGCCGCGCTCGTCGGCCACCGCACCGCCTGCGGCGGCGTGATCGTGGCCGGAGCGTCGAGCGTCATCATCAACGACAAATCCGCCGCTCGCGCGGGCGATCAGACGGCGGGCTGCGCGCCGAAGTAGGGTTTTCTTGACGGGCGCCTATGGCGTGCGCGCTGTCTCGAGCATCAAGGCGGGGGCGTTCTCCGTCGAGCTCAGCCAGGCGGCGATAAACTTCCGCCGCGACCGGCCGGACGCCCTGCTCGAAGCTTTGTTCGCCCAATATTCGCCGCCGCGTTCCCTCGCGCTCGCGGCCAAAGCCGAGGCGTCCGCGTAAGTTACCAACGTATCGGCCGCGATGCTCGAAGCGAGCGTCATCCAAAAACCGCGCATCTTCCGCGCTCCCGTATTGGAGATTTCCACCGCAGTGGAATCGTTTGATGCTGCAGTTACGGCGGAACGCCTCGGGAGTTTCAGGGAACGCTTTGGGTTAAGGTCCGCCGTCGACGCAAAGGGCGGGGACAAAACGGCGCTGTCGCGCAACGGTCCTCGTTGGAGCGATCAACCGAGGGATTCAAATCCCAATCCCTTGCTGAGATATTTCATCCCGGTATCGCACATGACGGTGGCTATGGTCGCCTCGGCCGGCGCGTTGCCGGTTACGATGCGCGGGCGCAGCAGCGCCGCCCGCTCACTTCTCCTTCAGCTTCTGATAATCCTTGATGTCGGCGAAGGTGATCTGCGGCCAGCGTTCCTGTTCGTAGCGCAGGTTGAAGGCCGAACTCGCCATGAAGACGGGCGAGCCGTCGAGATCGGCGGCCATCGAGGAGGGATAGGCGTTGACGAATTTGTCGAGTTCGGCCCGATCGCTCGCGCTCACCCAGCGGCAGATTTCAAAGCGGCTCTGCTCGAACGAGACGGGCAGGCCATATTCGGCGTTGAGCCGCTCGGTCAGAACGTCGAGCTGCAGCGCGCCGACGACGCCGACGATCGCGCTCGCGCCGTCATGGGGCAGGAACACCTGCACGACGCCTTCCTCGGCCATCTGCTGCAAGGCGTCGCGCAGTTTCTTGGCCTTCATCGCATCGGCGAGTTTGACGCGGCGCAGGATTTCGGGCGCAAAGCTCGGCACGCCGCGAAACACGATGTCCTCGCCCTCGCTTAAGGTGTCGCCGATGCGCAGCAGGCCGTGATTGGGAATGCCCACGACATCGCCGGCATAGGCTTCCTCGGCGAGCGAGCGGTCCTGCGCGAAAAAGAACTGCGGCGCCGAGAGCGTGATCGACTTGCCCGTGCGCACGAGCTTGGCGCGCATGCCCCGCGCGAGCTTGCCCGAGCACACGCGCATGAAGGCGATGCGGTCGCGATGGTTCGGGTCCATATTGGCCTGAATCTTGAAGACGAAGCCCGTCATCTTCGGCTCGTTGGCGGCGACGATGCGCCCGTCGGCCGCCTGCGCGCGCGGCGGGGGCGCAAATTCCGCCATCGCGTCGATGAGATCGCGCACGCCAAAATCGCGCAGCGCGCTGCCAAACATCACCGGCGTCAGATGACCTTCCAGGAACGCCTGCCTGTCGAACGGCCGGCAACCCTCGACGGCCAGCGTCAGCGCCTCGATCGCCGCCGCGCGCTCGTGTTCGGGCAATAAAGCGGCGACCGCCGGATCGTCCGGGCCAGAGACGGGAATGTCCGGACTATCCTTCTGCAAACTGCGAAGCGTCCGGCGTCGCAGGTCATAGGCGCCGGCCAGCGCGCGGCCGCGCCCGATCGTCCAGGTCAGCGGCGCCGTGTCGAGCGCGAGCGTCTTTTCGATCTCGTCGAGCAGGTCGAACGGGTCGCGCGTCTCGCGGTCCATCTTGTTGATGAAAGTGACGATCGGAATGTCGCGCAGCCGGCAGACCTCGAACAATTTGCGCGTGCGCGCCTCGATGCCCTTGGCCGCGTCGATCACCATCACCGCCGAATCGACAGCGGTCAGCGTGCGATACGTGTCCTCGGAAAAGTCTTCGTGGCCTGGCGTGTCCAAGAGGTTGAAGACGCAATCGGCATATTCGAAAGTCATCACGGACGTCACGACGGAAATGCCGCGCTCGCGCTCGATCCCCATCCAGTCCGAGCGCGTCTTGCGCCGATTGGCCTTGGCGCGCACTTCTCCGGCCAGCTGAATGGCGCCGCCGAACAGCAATATCTTTTCGGTCAAAGTCGTCTTGCCGGCGTCGGGATGCGAGATGATCGCAAAGGTGCGCCGGCGCGCGACGGGATCAGGTTCGTTCATGATTCCGGGAGGGTCGGGGGAAAAACGTTGCGCCTCCCTTAGCCCGTGGACAGGGCGAGGGGAAGGGCGCGGCTCACAGCCAGAGCCACAGCGTCCCAATTGCCACGGTGATTAACGTCAGCGGCGCCCCGACCCGGAAATAATCCCAGAAGCCGATCGCCACCCCCTCCGCCGCCGCCTTTTGCACGACGATCAGATTGGCGATCGAGCCCAGCACGGTGAAATTGCCGGCCAGGGTCGAGGCCATCGCGACGGTGAGCCAGGCGCGAGCGGGGTCGGCGAGCGGCTCGACGAAGGGTTTCAGCATCAGCACGGCCGGCACATTGCTGACGAGATTGGAGAGCATGGCGGTCACGGCGCTGAGGACGGGCAATTGATCGAGATGCAGCCGGCCGACGGCGGCGATCACTTCGGGCGTCAGCAGCGCATGCTGCGCTCCGGCGACGATGATGAACAGGCCGGCGAACATCAGCAGCAGCGACCAGTCGATTTCGGCATAGACGCGCTGGCTTTTGACGCGCCGCGTCAAAAGCAGCAGGCCGCCGATGATGATGGCCGCCTTGGCCGGCGGCTGGCCGGCAAAGAACAGGCCGATCATCAGCGCGGTGGCCAGCAGCGATCGCGCCACCAGCGCGCGGTTGAAACGCACAGACGGGCGACGCGCCGTCAGCGGCGCGGCATTGGCGAATTCCTCGCGATGGAAAAGCGCCACCAGCGCTATCGTAATCGCCAGGCCGACCAGCGCCACCGGCCCGAGCGCGAAGGCGAAACTCGCATAGGGGATATGCGAGAAGCTGCCGATCATGATGTTCTGCGGATTGCCGGTGATGGTGGCGGTCGAGCCGACATTGGAGGCCATCGCGACCGCCAGCAGATAGGGAACGGGCTGGCGTCCCATCGCGACCGTCAATCTCAGCACGAGCGGCGCCAGCACCAGGCAGATCGCGTCATTGACCAGAAAAGCCGAAAGCACGCCCGAGGTCGCCACAACCCCGCCGAGCAGGATGAGCGGCCCCTTGGCGCGCGCCATCACCCAGGCGTTGGCGATCGCAAAGAACCCTGAAAGCCGCAGATTGGCGACGACGATCATGATGCCGAGCAGCAGCGTGATCGTGTCGAGATCGATCGCTTTATAGGCTTCGTCTAGCGAAAGATCGCCCGATCCGACCATCAGGCCGGCCCCCACCAGCGCAATGCCGGCGCGGTCGATGCTGAGGCCGGGAATCCGGCCGATCGCCAGCGCCAGATAGCTGCCCACAAAGATCGCGGCGGCGGCGATGCCGCGGCCCTCCGCATCGAGGCGATCGCCCAACGGAAGCAGTTTGGGCGCGAGCGCGGCGGCGAGGGCGATCAGTACGACGAGCCCGACGAGCAAAGCGCTAAAGGCGCGCGGCCAATATCGTCGCTCCGGCGTCACGGACGGCGTCGGCCCGAGGCGGCGGCGCGGGCGGTCGTTTCCAACAGATCCATCCTCTTGGCTCATGGCGGAAGATTACGCATTCCAGCGCGGCGCGAAAGCGCTCTTTGCGGCGACCCGGCAAAGAGGAGTATGGAAGACGACGCGCCGCCGTCCAGCGCGTAAGGGAATCTCATGCCGATGTTCGCTCCGCTTGATCAGCAGGACCGACCCGTCTTCGACGCCGCTTTTCAGGCCGGTTTCGTCGACCTGCTGGCCTGGCGGCGCGATGTCCGGCGCTTTCGTTCCGACGAAATTCCCGAGCCGCTGCTTGGTTCCCTGCTCGCTCTGGCCTCCCTTGCCCCATCGGTCGGCAATTGCCAGCCGACCCGCTGGGTGCGCATCGACGATCCCGGCCGCCGGACGGCCGTCATCGCCAATTTCGAGGCGGCCAATCGCGCGGCGCTCGCAACCTATGACGGCGAGCGGGCGCAGACTTACGCGCGGCTGAAGCTGGAGGGCCTGCGCGAGGCGCCCGTTCACGTCGCCGTTTTCTGCGACGAGGAGACGCCGCAAGGTCACGGGCTCGGCGTGCGGACGCTGCCGCAGATGCGGCGCTATTCGGCCGTCTGCGCCCTGCATACGTTCTGGCTCGCCGCGCGCATGCATGGGCTCGGCGTCGGCTGGATCTCGATCCTCGAGCCGGGCGATCTCGTCGCGACCCTCGACATTCCCCAGAACTGGTCCTTCATCGCCTATCTCTGCGTGGGATGGCCGCAGGAGGAGCATCGGACGCCGGAGCTCGAGCGCGCCGGTTGGCAGGCGCGGGTCGACCATCCCTTGCTGCGCCGCTAGCCGATCCGCGCCGCTCGGCCATAAAGGGGTCGGATTTTGCCGCCACGGATGTTAGAAGCGAATCAGTCGATCTTTTTTTTCGAGAAGTCTCTCAATGCCCGCGCTAATGCATGGCTTTTCCATCTCCCGCCTCGCCATGACGCTGGTCTTTCTGGCGGCCGGCGCCGCCGGCGCCCGCGCGGATGTGTGGCGCGCGACCTATAGCGTCAGCTTGCTCGGGCTGCCGATCGGCACGGCGGGCATTGTCGGCGATATCAGCCGCAGCGCCTATCGCATCGAGGCCAATGCGAAACTGTCGGGCCTGGCGACGCTGGTGGCAAACTCGAGGGGTGCCGCAAGCGGCGCCGGCGCCATTGCGGGGGGCCGTATTCTGCCGGCTACTTATGCCGTGACGGCGGCCAACGCCACCATGACGCGCACGATGCGCATGAGCCTGTCGGGCAGCGCGGTGACGGGTGTCGACATCTCGCCGCCCTTCGAGGACAAGCCCGACCGCGTGCCGGTGCGCGAGCAGGACAAGCGGGGGGTGATCGATCCCGTCGGCGCGTTCGTCTTCCCGATGCAGGGCGTCGAGCCGTTGGTCGGCCCGGCCGCCTGCAATCGCACGCTGCCGGTGTTCGACGGCTGGACGCGCTTCGACGTGCGCCTCAGCTATGTCGGCCAGAGACGCGTCACAACCACCGGCTATAGCGGCCCCGTGGCGGTCTGCGCGGTCCGTTACGTGCCGATCGCCGGCCATCGCCCCGATCGGCCAGGCACCAAGTTCATGACCGAGAACAAGAATATGGAAGTCTGGCTGGCCCCGATCGAATCGGCGCGCGTGCTGATGCCCTATCGCATTTCCGTTCGCACGATGATCGGCACCGCGGTGATCGAGGCCTCCGAATTCAGCGTCCAGACAGGCGTGGCGGGAAAGTAGCGCCGAAGGACCGCGACATCCGAGACGCCGCTCCACGATCTCAGTTGAATTCCGCGGGCAGGAACGGATTGTCGCAGGTAATAATTTGATTTAACTTGGATTTCTCCAAATTTGTCTGACTGATCTCGCAATCTAATCCACAAAATATTTTTGCCTCAGCTCTCACTCTTTTCCGGGCTCACGCATGCGCTCTATTTTCTGAGCGCGACTGAGGGTAGCGAGTGCAGCCTCCGTCTTTTCGAGCGCATACTTCGCGCTTTGCACCGCCTTGGACAACTCCGTTAAAGCGCCGCGGGCCATTTCGGTCTTAGGGAAGCAAGCGCACAGCTTGCCCAAATGGTCCCTTGCAGCCTCCAGCAACGCGATCGTTTGAGGGTCGCCGGGCATAGCGAACGGCGTCTTGACGCATTCGAACGATCTTTCTACGCGCCACCAAGCTTCGTAGACGTGATGCGCGGCCTTGGCTCCCGTCATTACGTCGGCCAACGGGTTGCCGGCGGACAGCGCAAGAGCGAGATATCCATGCGTCCCGGACATTGCGGCTTCGACGGCGTTCAACGCAGCGCCAACATGAAGTTCAGGCTCGCGACGGTCGTCGATATTTTTTTCCATCGTTCGTTTCCTCTGCGCGGCCTCAAATCCCCCAATAGCTGTCGGCGTCGTCGACGCCCAACGCGCGTTGCTGCTGGCCGATGCGCCTAAATGATCCGTCGTTGCCGCGATAGGCGCCGACAATTGCGCCTCGGTTCGGATCGAGCACTCTCGCAAACCTTATACCCATACAAAGCCCGCGCGTCGCGCTCATAAGGTCATCGTCCGCCTTCATCACGAGGCCGTTGACGCGATGGTAATTTCGGTATTCGTCGAACCACTCGCTAAGATGCTTTGCGACCTTCAGCCGACCGGTCGCGAATCGCTGCTCCATGTCGGCAATGCCGGCCTCGAATGAGTATCCGCCGTCTTTGAACGTGGTGTGCTCGTGCCTCATATTGAGGCCGAGCCTTCGATAGGTCGCCGAGAAGGTCGCTCCCGTCGACAGATCCTCGACGCGCGCGCCGTCGTGCGGCCAGAGAACCGGGGCGTCCCAACAAGGATGTTCTTTGATCGCCGCGACATGAGTGACCGGCAACGCCTGGCGCAATCGGATGGCGTGAACGACATAGATTGTGTCTGTGTCGCGATCCCAACATCCGAGCACTGCCGCGAAAGGATGCGCGCTCGCCGAAAGCCCCGCATGAGAGAAATCGACAGACCACGCCCAAGGCCAGAAGGTGGGGAAAGTGGCCGGGTCGCGCGAATGAGAAATCTCGGCCTCAGGGAATTCAAAGACCGCCCCCTCGCCCGCCATGTCGGCGCCATAAGCGCGCGTGTTGCGCTCGCTGGCTTTATAGCGGGCCAGGACGATTGCCTTATCGTCTTCGGAAATATGCTCCGCGTCGGCGAGGCCCATGACCACCTCGGCTATGTCGGGCCCGCCGGAGATGAAGCGCTTGCGGATCGGCGTTCGACCTAGCACCGGCGTCGCCGTCCAGAATATGCGCCCCTTCGTGGCGGTGAGGCGCGCCAGGCACTCGCCCCATATCACGTCATCGCCGGGATCCTCATCGATCCAAACCGCGTCGACAGCTTCGCCTTGCCAGGCTTTTCTATCCATCTCAAAGGTTTTGAGGCGGATCACGCCGTCGCCGCCAGTCTCCCGCCGCACTGTCACTGTGTCGACAAAATTCGAGATGCCACGGCTCATCGTCGGCTTGCCGATTATGCTGTCGAGCGGGATCATCCCCGTTCCCAGGCTATTCGCCTGGCTCACGTCACCCAGCATCTTCAATTGTGCGCCGTCGCGCGTTGTCGTCGAAGTCGTGCAGCCGGCCCAGCCGATGAAAGCATGGCTCCGCTCGATCGGGGGCTTCGTGAGAAACTTTCGGCCCTGATACCAAGCCGGATAACTGGCTGTCGCATCGAACGTCATCTGCGCTGCAGCGGCCGTCGTTTTTCCCAATTGGTTTCCCGCCCGCAGCGCGATTTCAGCGGTTGTCAGATTGTGAAACGCAAGCTGCTTTTTGTTCGGCTTGTAGAAGTCGATGCGTCGATATTTCTGGCGATACTGCACTTCCGTCAGCATCTTCTTCGCATGTCTCCGAATATCGTTCGGGTCCGGACCCTCGATTATGTCCTCGGTCATGCGCCGCCAACCTCTGTGAATTCGCCTTCGATGACCTTGGCGCTTTTGGTCGCGTCTTCGATCGCAAGAAGCCTTTCGTAGCGGGGCAGGCCGGTGAAGCCGAAATGAGCCTCAAGCATGTCGCGCGTCGGCCGATCGATTTCATGTGACGGAGCGTATCGACCGCGTCCTTGTCGTGGTTGACGACGTGCTCAACCGTGACGTTGTGCCTAGTCTCAACCGGATCGACGCGCTCTATGAAAACCATCGCGGCCTTAAGGCGGTCCTTGTGAGCTGGATCGTCGCGAATTTCTCGAACGGTCCGAACCGACGCCAAGGCCTCCGAGCGGATCATCTTCTTGGTCATCTCCGCGATGGCCGCGATCACCTTGTCGTTGTTCACCACCCGTTGAGCGATGACACTCATAGTCTTCGGCGTGCTGCCGCCATTGCGGTTGCCATAGCCGGCCACGCGCGCGGCTGCGACCAACGCGCCGTAACCCGGCTTCTCTTCCATGAACGCAAGCACGAAGTCGCGCTGCCTTGGCGAAAGCTCCGCCATGGCGGGCCCCCAATGTTCGGCTGGCGTTCGTTCCTGCTCGCTCATTCCACGGTTCTTAATGCCTCCGCCCCCGCGCGAGTGGCCACGCCAAGCACAAATACCTTTGTTGGCCACCACGCGGAGGCGGCACGAGCGCGATGGCTGCGCCCATGTTCAAGTAGCCTTCCGAATGACCGGGAGGCTCAAAAGAAAATTCGCAGCGATGAACTGCTTCCTGACCTCGGAATCGCCGTCCATGTATTTCGCCTGCTTCGCCTTGTCGTTCATGAACTGCGCTTTCCAGGTGCGGGCCATCTCGCGCTCGTCCGGACTGGCGCCTTTGCTCGTGCGAACCTCGGCAACGGCGGCCGGCGACATCCCGAAATTTAGCAGATTCAAGTAAGCTCTCTCCATCTCGGGGCTCTCTAGCGGCGCCGCGGCGCTTGCGGTCGCGCCAGCCCTGCTTTCCTTGATGCGCTCCATCCACTTATCGCGCCCTCGCGCGATTTCCTCGCCTGTCGCGTTCTCTGGCGGCTTGTAGAGCGCCATCCAGTGCGAATCCGCTTGGGCGATGGCCGTGTCAGAAAAGGGCGCCGGCGCCGGCGGGTTGTTGTTTGCGATGTCGCTCATTTGCTCATGTCATCCTATTTCGCGATGATCGGAAGCGCCGCAATATCGGCGATGAAGGCCTCAAAGTCGGCGGCGCGGACCATGTCGCACTCGGCGCCGCGGACTCCGGTCCATTGGTTGAGAACGGAGCGGATCGCCGAGCGATCCTTGGTCTTGCGCGCGCCGGCGACGGCTCCGCGCGCAAGCAGCAATTGTTCGGGGCTCAGATACACGACAACAGGCGCAGCCGGCGCGGACGCGGGCAAGGCGGGGCCCGCCTCGACAGGCTGCGCAGCGGCCTCGGCTGCGCTGCGGCCCTCGCGCTCCGCGCGAAGCCTAGCCGCTGCCTCGCGCACCTCCGCCGGAAGCGACGCCGGATCGAAGTTGTATCTTTTCAAAAACGCGGCCGGCGAAAGCCCTTGATCGGCGTGGGCTAAAACCTCGACAATTCCGCCGGGGCGCTGCGCCGCCGGGATCGTAAAGACATTGCCGGGCACGACGCCGACAGGTTCGGGCGCCGTTTTCTCGCCGTTCTCATTTCGGAGAACTAAGTCGCGGCGCGACGCGATATTTTGCAGCGGAGTTCCGCGCCTGCCGTAGACTTTGGCGGTTTCGCGCGCCTTGCGATCGGCGGCGCCGGGAATCGAACACTGGCTCGGCAGGGGCGCGCCGCCCAATAGGCTTTCCTCGGAGCCCTCCGCAAATTTGAACGCGAGGAAGTCGTGCAACGTCAAGCCCGGCATTCGATATGCCGGGTTGTTGCTCACGGTCGCCAGCACGGCCTGTTCCGATGCAAAGGTCTTTTTGACCGTGACGACGAGCGCGTCGCAGATCGCGTCCATTTCGACGAAGCATTCATAGTTCTTGGCGAGCAGCGCCTTCAAAGCGCGCTGTTGACTGCGCGCGTTGTCCTGCGACACCGATCCCATGGCCTCGGCGTGCTCGCCCTCGACCGAGGCGCGGAACTCGATCAGCGTTTCGCGCTGTGCCGTGAGGCTAGCAATCTCTGCCGATGCCTTGTTCATCGCGTTGGCGTCGCCCTCGCCGTTTATGAGGCGCGCCATTTCGGCCCGTAGGCGGCCGCGAGCCGCGGCGTTTTGCGCCTCGTTCTCTGCGAGCGTTCCGTCGATCTTCGCCAGTTGTTCGGCGAGGTCGGCCTCGGTCCGAGCGCTCGCAAGAACCTTGTGTTGGCGCACGCCTTCTTTCGATAGGTGATGGTCAAGCGGTGACTCCCGGGTTGCGAGCTTGCGAAATTGCCGCGAGCCATAGGGCGTCGCGGTCGGCCGCGACGGCGCGCAGATCGCTCGCGGTGAACTGGGGTGGTTCGGGGAGCTCAAAGGTATAGCCGCGCTTGCGCATCTCGCGAAGGTCAAGCAAGGCGACGCTGGAGCCCCATTTGCTGATCGGGCCCAGGCGGCCTTGCGAAGCCCATGTGTGCATCGTCGATCGGCTCACGCCAACTTTAACGGCGGCCTGTCCAACGCTCACAAGGTAGTCGGGGCGTTTCTGGCGCACGTCGGCTCGTTCCCTGCACAAAATTTCGTCCACCACGCGCCGATTTTTCACAACTTTGAGATTGACGCAACGCGCCGGACAGAGGCTAAGAATCGATAGCGAATGGTGGCGATCGGTAGCGAACGGCGACGAATAAGAAAATAAATTTGAGGACAAAATCTGCTACGCTGCCGCTGCCCTGGTCCCGCAAGCTCGCCTCGCCGACAATCCGCATTGGCAACATGCGGCCGAGCTCGTGTTGCGCGCTGCGAAGTCGAAGAGTGCAATTGGCGAGGCGCACATGCAGATGACGCGCGCTCTGAGGGCTGAGGGCCTGATTTAGGCGCCGCCTGCTGCCCCGGGATCACAAATTAATATGAGCAGTTCTCAGAGGGCTCAGTATACTCGCGACGCTTTATTTTGCCGCGCTCAATCGGGGGGCTAGACATGCCTGAACAAGGAATCGAGGTCGATCAAGCGGTTTTTTCGGCCATTATTCGGAACCGGATTGGCGTCGCAGTATTGGCCATCGCAGTCTTGTGCGTTTGTGGTGCGGCATACGTTATAGGCCAAGGCGCGTGCGCTGAGGCGGCACGCAACCGAGCCATCGCCATTGAGGACGAGAACCATACCTTCTGCGCGGGCTTGGGCCTTGTCCCGGCGACCGAAGTTTATGGGCGTTGCACCGAAGGATTGCTCGCCGTCAGACGGCAGCAAGAGGAGCGTCTGAAATCGGATTTGAGCATGCTGTAGCTCGCCGCCGGCTCAAATAGAAACGGCCGCCAGCGTGAACCGGCGGCCGTCGTGTTTGAGCGCGTCGTGATCAGGCGTTGAGCAATTTGAAATTGCAAAGGTCCAAAGCCACAGAAAGGGCGATCTGCTCGTCGTCCGCCATGGCATGAGCTACGCCAGCTTTTGCGACGAGGCCGGCCAACGAGATCGGTTGAGCCTCACATAGCGCCTTGCACGCCTCCGAGAGCCTGTGGAGGGCCTCCCCCTGCTCCCTATCCGTCTTGGCGTATCCAGTTCGCCGCTTGGCGGCTTGCTCGCGGCGTTTCCATAAGGCGACTTGTTTCTTGTGCGCATCCGTCGCCTCCGACGAGTCGCCCCACGCTCCGCCTTCGATTGGCGCTTGCAGCCCGCCTTCCACGTCGAACCACTTGCCACTGGCTAAATGGAGGGCCGCCCGCGGGTTGGGCTCGCTTTTTTCTTGAACGGGCATCGGGTTGTTTTCTCGCCATTCGAACATCGCTTCTTCGGGCGCCGCCATGGCCGAGCATGCGGCGTCCAATTCCCGATGCGCCTCCATGGCGCGGTCGACGAGCGCCATGATCGGATCGTCGGGCGCTGAGGCCATGGGCGGGACAAACGAGGGCGCGGACGCGGCGGGCGCGGCGACCGCAAGAGACGGCAGGACGGCAAGCGCCGGTAGGCTTGCGAAGAGGCCAAGGGCGGCGCGGCGGGTAGACGGACTCATGGTATGGGCGTGGTCAGCCATTGCGATTCTCCGGTAGGTTTCGTGGTGGTTAGGGCCGCCTCGCCGTTGGTAGCGACTTGGCGGCCCGACTTAATTGTGATAACACAATAAACTATGGCTCGTCAATCTGTGATAACACGGAAAAAGAAACGCGGCCCCGCGCCTACCGGCAAGGGTGTTTTGATCGGTGTGCGCCTGCAGCCTCCGGCACTTGCAGCGCTTGACGCCCTGATCGCCGACCGCCCGGACCCAAAGCCAAGCCGACCAGAAGCGATTCGAGAGATGCTCGACGCGACGTTCAAGCTGATCGAGGATGGCAACGCCGCAGTTCGCCGGAACCTCACGAAATAGGAATGCTTCAGCCGGTCGTGAGGCTGAGTAGTCCGATTCGACTTGCTGCCCGCCCGGTGCTTCACTCCAAAAACCGGGGGGAAGCCATCATGAACACTTGTCCGTGGTCGCGGGGGCGCTCGCGAGCTCCCTGGTCGCCGGCTGTTCAATACAAAGAGCCGAAACTGCGCGAAATGCCCAGGTTGAGATGGTGGGCCTTCCGAAAGAGCGAGTGCTTGCTTGCATGGGCGTTCCCGCCAACAAGATGACCGTCGGCGAGACGGAGGTTTGGGCCTATAATTCAGGGAATGGCCAGACTGAAGGGTCTGTATTTGCTTCTGGCGGCAATGGCTTCGCATCCGGGTTCGGGGTCACCACACAGCGATTTTGCAACGTCAGCATCGTCATGACGAAGGAGGTTGTGAGCCAGGTCAACTACTCGGGGCCGACCGGCGGCCCTTTGACCGCCGGCGAGCAATGTGCGTTTGCGGTCCAGAACTGCACTCACCCACCGCAGTAGTCGAGATCGATTGCCAGACTCACTGGCGGCCTTGGACGGCTGGCCGCTGTTCTCCCGCCCGAAAAGAGCGCAAGGCCAGCCAGCGCCCGCCGCTCGCAATCCTAGAGTCATTCGGCGGGTCGAAAGTCCCGCTCGCTAATGCGCGCGAGCTCGTTGGAGGTAGTCCCAGCCAAAATCGGCGATGACTTGAAGGACTTGAGGATCGGCCGAGTCCCCAAAGTCGCGCAGAGCCGCGTCGTCGGCGGCCTGAAACGACAGTATCACTTGCCCCGCCTTGAGCTCGAACGTGACTTCGACGCTCCCGCCGTCTTCCAGGTCGATTGTCATCGTTGCCGGGGCGCTCAATAGGAGATGACCGCGCTGGGATCGATCGCTGCGAAATAGGTCGCCGCGGAGGCGTTCAGCAGCGTCTGCTCGTTAGATTTGCCGCGATTAGCGAGGTCGGTCTGCCGACGTGTGAGCATGGCCGCCTCTCGGTTGGCGACGATCGCCGACGAAACCACCCGGCTAGCGGTCGTGTTGTCCCGAAGTGCATCCGACAGTTGATGATTGCTGGCCATGGGGTTCCTTTCGCAAAGTTTAGGCGGCGGCAGCTTCCTGGACCGCCGCGGCCCGCCGGTTAAGTCGCGCCAAGCTCGATGAATTCTGTGATGTAAAGAACGGCCATCGATCCCCCAAGGACGCCCGTTTGTAGCGAGGTTCTTGCAAAAATGCAAGCGAGTCCATTGCGTCAACGCAATATCGTCAACCGATTTGGCCTGTCAATGCCCGGTAGTGTCTCAGTTTGAAATTTGTTCGACGGTCTTTTTGTATGGGCCGCGTTTCGGGGCTGGCGCATCGGCGTCCATTAGCTTCCACAATGTTTGCCCAATCCATGACAGTTTCGGAAAGCCCAGCGGCCATAGCCGGCGTAACCCGCAACGTCTTGTGAATACGCAGCCAGTTATACCAGACCGCGTAAATTGCGACCATGTGAGCGTGGTTCTCAAACTTTTTGCTGAACGCATTCGTCAGTCGCGTGAAACGACGATTGTGCATCCGCATCGTGAGGTTCGCCCGCTCCGCATAAGACGTGCTGACGTGCTTCATGTCGGGGTCGCCTTCGATCCGGTCCTTGCGGATGCCAATGCAATCGGCGGGGCTGTAGCGGCCCTTGGCGCTCTCTGGCGAGGCGCCGTAAATCTTGTTGAGCATCGCATAGTCAACGTCCGCGCCGAACGCACCTTCAACGGCTTCTAGATAGGCCTTGTGACCATCCGACGTGAGTTGGATACGATTGGCGATCCGCGAGGCCATGTCGTCAATGAACCACTTGGCGCATTCGCCATCGCGTCCGCCGACGAAATGCGAAATGATCAGTTTGGTATCGGCCTCAATCGCAGTCCAAGTCCACGTGTCGCCGGCGCCAACCACGGGATTTTTCATCGCGGCAACGTTCTTATTTTTTGCCGCCGTAAAACTCCAAAGCTCGTCCACCTGAACGCGCTTGGCCTTCACGTTGCGAACATTCGCGTCATGGAAGCCAGCGCAGAAGCGCCCCGCTTCCTCTAGCAGCTTCGATACCGTGTTGATCGAAACATCGGCCAGCCGAGAGACAGAGCGCATTGAAGCGCCTTCCGTCAGTATCGAGAGGATTTGGGCGCGCTTGGCGATGGGGAGCTTGTTCATGAAAAGCATGATATGAACTTTTATTCTTAGCGTCAAGAAAAAGATTTCTGTTTGTTTTTTTTCGGGCTCCCTATCTTTCTTAGAGCGATGTGATATCATATGTAGTATCATGAACCGCAAGAGGCTTGCGAAAATTAAGAGAGAAATTGCGGCTGCCAGGCGAAAAAGCTGTAGGGCCGCCGATCTTGAGGGATTCGCAAAACACCTCGGCCGCAAATTACGGAAGGGCAAAAAGACTGGGGAGCCGATGTGGATAAATCAGGAATTCCCGTCGCTCTACCCGCTGGCCATCCCTCATCACGGCGGGAAAGATTTAGCCAATGCAACACAAAGAAGCATTCTAGAACAGCTAGAGGACGACGTTTTAGCTTGGGACGAACGCTTAGAAGAAGAAGATGACGAAGAAGATGAAGACGGAGAAGGAGGCCCAGATGCAGCCGGCTGATTATCTAAAGATGCCGTACGGAAGGACCGTCTTCCCCGAAGACGATGGCACTTTCCGGGCCGAGATAATTGAATTTCCAGGATGTATCGCTACGGGCGATACAGCAGGTGACGCTCTATCTAATTTAGAGAGAGTCGCTGATAGTTGGCTAGAAACAATTATTTCTAGAGGGCAGAACGTACCTGATCCTATAGAGACTACTCCGTTTAGCGGCAAACTTATGCTAAGGATGCCTAAGAGCTTACACAAGAAGGCAGCCTATCTTGCTGCACGAGAAGGAAGTAGTCTCAATCAGTATATAACTGCCAGCATCGCTGAGAAAGTTGGGTCTGCTTCAAAGCGAGCCATCGAACACGGATGGTTGGCGTTTAGTCGCTCACCTAGCGCGACTTACTTGATCAACGTGGAATTCCGCCCGGCATCTGCGGCGAAACACCAGACGCCCAGCGGCGCGCGTTTATTGCCATATATGATGCCGGTAATCTGGGCATCGGAGAGCTCTAATGCCTGAAGTCAGCCAGTACGAATTTTCTCATAAGGAGCTTTTGGAGCTTCTTATTAAGAAGGCAGGCATCCATGAGGGAAAGTGGGTACTAGCCATAAAATTCGGCTTTTCAGTTCTGAACGCCGGACCGACGCCAGAACAGATTGTTCCTACGGCGCTAATCGGGATTCAAACAATTGGCGTTCAAAAAGCGCTTCCTGAGGCACCAGAAGCGCTTCTAATCGACGCCAGCGTAGTCAATCCCGCTTCCACCTAGAAGTCGCCGCTTTTTTGGCGATCTCTGCGCGCCGCTCTGGCGACATGCTCTTTGCGCGTGCGGCACCGCCCTTCTTGCCGAGTGCTTTCGCAGCCGGGTCCTTGCCGTCGTCCGGATGATCGTCTGTTTCTTCGCCTGTGAGAATGCGCATGACCTTCACGGCATTGCCGATCACGTCGGCGGGGCGCTTTTCGCCTTTAGGTCCGGTCGGCATCAGATATTTTTCCCACGCGATGCGATCATGGCTTCCATGTATCGCAAGTCATCTCCTTCGCCGCGCCGAACTTGAGTGACCAACTGGGCGAGCGTTATATGAGCCTCGTCTGATGTAAGCCTACCGGACTTATGCTCGCTAAGGATCACATCCAAATATCTATCCAGAGCGCCGTCCTCTTTCTCGGAAAACTTAGGACCCCTGTCGTTCACGCGCCTCTCCTACTTTCCGCTAAGCATACAGGATGGACGAGGCCAGCGCGAGCAATTGTCAACCGCCTCAAATTTCAAACTGAGACACTACCTTCGCGTTCTAGGAGCGCCCCTGGACAGGCCCGCCGCCCTCCCGGCTAGGTGCCGGCCCCCCGCCGCCCGGACAGGCCGCCCAGTAGCCCCCCGCTGAGTCAGGACGAGGCCACCCAGACTGACGAAAGCCCTCGAGGCTTCATTGAATAATATTATAAGTCTACAAAATCGGTGGCCTGATGTTCCGGAATGAGGCCCGCGAAAAATTTGGTTTAGGCAGACGCCAGCTGGCGAGCGCGACCTTGGGGGTGCCCCCATACCCGTACGGTCTTTTTGGCCTGGCGGGACCAGGTCGCATCTCAATCGATCGGTGATTTTGTGGGATGGATTGTGGAACAAGTGCTTCACTCCGTATATAATCGAATGATATCACAGTCTTATGCAGGCACTCATGCTCCGTGCAGAGCGAGAGCGGCTGATGAGCGATTATCGCATTTAATAGGAAACCGGCTTTCGTGGTTTTAGAGGAATGCGACCGCGAAGCCTGAGAAGCAGCTACTTCCCCGATCGAATACTAACGATGCTCGTAAATACCCTTGGGCGCACAAAACGCACAAAACGGCACAATGTGCACTTCTGTGCCGACACGTAAGCGCACAGAACGCACAAAGGCCTTTAGGCCTGTGCTTGTGTGTGCGTGTTGTGCTCATGCTCATCGGGCGCTCCAAACATAAGGTTCCCAAATTCCGATCTTCTGAGCAGCGAGCAAAGCATCGGACGCTCGGCTGAGCGCCATGCGCTTGGCGTTTGGATTGTCGCCGGTCGAAATGCCAGTCCTATAAGCATGGTCGCGCCACTGATCGACGGTAACGGCCTTGACGCCTGGCGGGATGTGATTGGAAGCTGGCGGGATGGCCCCGCGCTCCTCGATGGCAGTCTCAAGCGCCCGCAACGCTATTTGGGCTCCCTTCGGCAGCTTGACACCCTTCGCCGCCGATCGGCCAATGGTATCCTCAGCGCCGACGACAACGGGAGCGCTCGTCTCCTCCAGCGTGTCGGGATCGATCGATAGGGTGACACTTTTCAAATCGAAGGCGAGGCGCTGATCTTCGACGCCATCATTGTCCTTGATGACCGTCGCGGTGCGGATCTGGCCGCCTTTCTCGATTGCAATAACCGTGTCGAGGCTCCCAAGCAGCGCACCATGCCCCCGAAGGCGCACATTGCCGTCTTGCGGGACGTGGTGGATCAATAGGACGTGCGCGCCGGTGGCTTCCTGAAGGTACGCCACGTTCGCGACAAGCGCGCCCATGTCCTTCGGGCTGTTTTCATCGCCGCCGTTCAGCACTCGACTCACTGTGTCGATCACGATCAGGACGACGGGCAGGCTGGAGAGGGCGGCCAAGGCCAGGGCATGGCCGGCGATCTCGTCGACATGCTGGCCGCTTGACAGGAAATCGACGGCTCCAGCGATGACGGCGAGCGGCAAATCGTTCCGCCCATGATGTTTGCGAAAAGCGGCGAAGCGACGCTCTGTCAGTTTGGCCCGCTCCGCGGCGACGTAGAGAACCGCGCCCTTGTTTACTCGGCGGCCAAGCCAGGGCAGGCCGCCGGCGACGTGACAGGCCATATCGCCGGCCAAGACCGATTTTCCGCTGCCTGGCGCGCCGGCAAAGCCGCTCGTCTCGTTTGCGCCGATAAGGCTTTCGATAAGGAAGACCTTTCTCGGCTCCGGGTCGATGTCGGCAAACAGCGTGAAGCGAAGCGGCTTCCTGCCCGGCAAGGTTACGGCGCGCGCCGGCGATAATGAGGCCAGCCGAGTGGTGAGAGGGCCGGCTGAGCTCCGTTCAAAATCGTGATTATTCTCGCGATGATATTCAATCGCCGCTTCAGTGAAGGCGGGATTGGGAACGCGGCAAGCTCTCGCTATTTTATCCTGCACCCAATCGTCGCCATGCGATTCGGGGAGCCCGGCCGCTTCCGCTATCTGCTGCAGCCTGTCAACAACGAGGGCCTTGCTGACGCCCTTCTGACCGACAGCGTCGCCTATGCAAGCCACAAAAGCGTCGGCCGGTGCTTCCGAGCTTAGAACCGCGTTCGAAAGGCCCGCAAAGTATTGATCGCTCACGTCTCGCCCGCCTTTCGTAGGACGTTGGCGTAAGCCTCCAGACGCGAAGCGAAGGCGCCGACCGGGCGGCCATCGTCATCGATGGCGCGCCACTTGCCCGCGCGCAGCGATATCGAGCCGCAAAAGTGCCGACCTTGATAGACGGTCAAGGTTTCTACGGGCGCGGCCTGTCGATGGGGGAGTCTGCGGCGCGCGATCATTGGCGAGCCTCGCGAAGCAAGCCGGCGACCGCGATCAGCGCGCTTTCGGCGCGCCCATCGTCGCGGACCCTGGCGAATAGCTCGGCCTGGGCGGGCCAACGACGGATTGCCTCCGATCGCGCCGCATCTTTGCTGGCGAAGGAAAGGCCCAGGGCGCGTTTCCATGCTGGCGCCGTGATCCACGCGACCGGGACCGCCAGAGCGCCTAAGACGCCTTCAATGCAGCCGCGCGATCGGCCAAAGGCAAAAGCTCCGGTTGGTCCCTCGCCCGGTCGTGCTGACACAAACTCGATATAGGCAATCCGAGGATTCCAGCGCCGAAAGAACGGCGCGAGCAAAGCCGGATTGACGGTCGGGCGCGAATTCGGCCCGTCGCGCAGTATTGGCATGTCCGCGACTTCGACCAGATCGCCATCGACAAGCAGCGCCAGCGCGCCAGCCGACCCAAGATCTACCCCGATGACGCGATCGCCGACCGCGGCTTGAAATTTCGACTTGTTGGGAGTAGCTTCGCGAATGATCGGGCGGTCAAGCTGATCATTTGCGGAAGCGTCGTTCCCTCTACGAGGGGCGGCGCTTCTCGTTTTTGAGGGCACCACTCACGCAGCCTGCCCGTTGCGAGTGACGGCCGGAAGGCTCCGCGTCCACGCCTCAGCATCTTCATACAGGATCAGCGTGCGCCCACCGGCTTTGACGGCGCGTAGCGTGCCCGCTTTGATCTGGGCATAAACGTTAGTTCGCCCCTGGTCGAAGTGTTGGCAGAATCCCTCGATTGAGAAAGCGCCTCGGGGGCGGTTTAAGAGAAGTTCCTTGTCCATTTCGTCACCCATTTGTTTGCAAAAGTTCGATGCAGCACGAATGAATGACAAATCCAGAACTGTCAGGGGATGGTTGCTGGGGTTTTCCCGGTCGTCCGTTCCCTAAGAACCTTCGCGATCATGGCGCAGTAGGCTGGGCGCCCTTCTTGAAGGCTTTTTCGGCGGCCTTTTTGAAGGCTATCTTTGAGCAGGCCGCCCTTACCGTCCACCCCCAACACCCCATCTTCCAAAATTTCCATGAACATCTGGAATTCGGTCGGTTTTTCGCCCAAATAGACATCTGTCTTCCAGGTGACTTCGAGATCGACCTTTTCCCAGCATGTCGCAATTTTGCAGACAAACTCTTCATATGGATCATCGACCCGCCGAGTCTTCACGAGCTCTTGGACGGCTTTGAGCAGACCATTTGCGGACTGCCACATCGATTTCAGATCCTCGAAGCGGCGATCTTTGAATGGAAGATGGCGGAGGAATTTGGTCGCCAGCATTGTATTTTCGACAGGCCATGGAGTTTCATCAAGCCGAAGGCCGATTCCGGGGTCGACCCGCTTCAACTCGGCCGCAGTCTCGGCGACGACGCGTTCCTCAAGGCGTTGTCGAGGCTCTCCAAGGGGCGGTCTTTTGATCTTCTCCCATGCCTGGGCCGCCTTCTGCAGACTATTGCGTAGCCCGACCATCGGCCCATCTTGGTTTTTGCTCGGACGTTTCATCACCTGTGCCAGGGCAAGCCCTTCTTTGAACCGATCGCTCTGCTTCTTCTGCCAAGAACAGGCCTCGGAAACCTCGTGGCGCAATCGCGCTTCCGCGTCCGGCGATAGCGCCTTGGGAATGTGCTTTCGCAGTCGCTTCCAGACGGTGTCTCTGATATTCGATGCGCGACCGATGGACGGCGCGGGCAGGATTGCCTTGGGCACTCATTCCCTCCCTTGTCCGTAGCAAGCCTCAGCCCACGCCTTCATCATCGCGCGGCGCTTCTCCAATGCGTCGCTGCGCCGGTAAGCCTGCTCCGCCGCGTCGCCGACCGCATGAGCGAGCGCAGCCTCAGCAACTTCGCGCGGATAGTTTGTCTCGTTGCCCGCCCAATCGCGAAAGGTCGATCGGAAGCCATGAACCGTTATGTCGGAACGGCTCATGCGGCCTAGCAGCGCGGGTAATGTCGCCGTGGAAATCGATCGGCTACGCCCTGGAAAAACAAGCGCGGCGCCGTTCGCTTTGTCGGGCTTCCTTGCGGCGAGTATTGCAAGCGCACGCTCAGAGAGCGGAACGCGATGATCGCGGCCAGCCTTCATGCGGGTGCTTGGGATCGCCCAAAGCTTAGCGCCGAAGTCGATTTCGCCCCAGGTAGCGCCGCTCACTTCCCCGGTGCGCGCCGCGGTAAGGATCAAAAATTCGAGCGCACGGGCGGCGGTTCCCTCTTGCTGACGCAATGCGTTCATAAAGCCGGGTAACTCTGCAAAGGGCAATGCCGCGTGATGCTCAACCCGACGCACGCTGCCCTTGCTGGCCAAAATCTTATCAAGGTGGCCTTTCCAACGCGCGGGGTTGTCGCCGCGTCGATGACCGCTCACGGTTGCCCAATCCAGCACGGCTTCTATGCGCTGGCGAAGCTTGTTCGCCGTTTCCGGTTTCGTCGTCCATAGCGGTTGAAGAATCTTCATAACCAAGCCAAGGTCGACCGATTGAACTGGCAAGGCGCCAATGATGAGCTCCGCATGCGCGGCCAGGTTCTTTTGCCAATTCTTCGCCTGCCCCTGGCTCCAGCCCGCGCTACGGGAAACGATGTAGGCTTTGGCGCATTGAGAGAAAGTCATCGCCCTGGCGCGGTCCGCTCGCGCGGCAAGCTTGGCGCCTTGCCGTTCCCCGATCGGGTCTTTGCCCAGCGCCTTCAATCGGCGCGCGTCGGCGGCCAGAGCGCGAGCGTCGGCAAGGCTGATATCGGGATACTTGCCGAGCCCCATTTCGTGGGCCTTGCGATCGATCATATAGCGGTAGACCCAAGAACAGGCGGTCGCGGACGTCACGCGCAAATTGAGGCCGCCGCCATCGCCATGGAGGCCTGGCTTTTTTGACAGCCTCTCGACAGAGAGCGCTTTCAGTTTCTCGCGCGTATGGCCCATGGGAATCCAACCCCGTTCAGCAATCCGTCCCACAAACATATTGTGGATTGGGGCGAATGTCAACGAACGGGGTTGAACGGCATTTCGTTAGAGGGCGACGAAAAATGCTGGAATATCTGCTGTTTATTGAACATAGGCGAACGGCACCGAATACCTAGTTGTATTCTTCGGGCAGGAACGGCATCGGCAGGACGCCGACGCCCTCTTCGATCAGCGCTCGCGCCTCCTCCGCCGTCGCCTGGCCGCGGATCGAGCGCGTCGGCTTGTCGCCATCATGGATCGCGCGCGCTTCCTCGGGAAATTTCGCCCCGACATCGTCGGTATTGGCGAGGATCTCTTTGCGCAAATGGCGCGCCATATCGCGCAGGCGCTGCTGGCGCTCGTCGAGAAGCGCCACCGGGGCGGGCGCCGTCTCTTGCGGCCGGCGCTCCGCCTTTTGGCGGCTGACGATCGCCGGCGCCATGATCGCTTTGGAAACGCGCGTCGAATGGCAGACCGGGCAGGCGATCAAGCCGCGCCGGGCCTGCACGTCATAGGCGCCGCCGTCCGGGAACCAGCTTTCGAACGAATGGTCTTGGTCGCAGACGAGCGCGAATTTGATCATGCTTCAACCTGCGAGCAACGGGTCGAGCTTGCCCGCCGCGTCGAGCGCATGAATGTCGTCGCAGCCGCCGACATGGCGATCGCCGATGAAAATCTGCGGCACCGTCCAGCGACCGCCCGCCTTGTCCGCCATGCGCGCTTGCGCGGCGCGATCGCCGTCGACGCTGATCTCCTCGAACGGCGCGCTCTTGTCGCGCAGCAGCGCCTTGGCGGCGTCGCAATAGGGGCAGGTGGACTTGGTATAGATAAGAATCGGCGGCATGGCTTTAAGCTTTCGCTCCGGACGGCGAGAGATGCGGCAAGTAGTCTATCATATGGGATGTCACGCGCTCGTCACAACCCGCGCAAACACCAGCAGATCGACTTGCGCCGCGCCCCCGCGCAACAGCGCCCGCGCCGCCGCATTGGCGGTGGCGCCCGAAGTCAGGACATCGTCGACGAGCACGATTCGCCTGCCTTTCAGGCGCCCTTGCGCCTCGACGGGCGCTCGAAAGGCGCCTTGCACATTCTCCGCCCGCTGCGCGCGGCTGAGCCCGACCTGGGCCTGTGTCGCTTTGACGCGGGCCAGCAGAAAGGGCTCGCATGGCGTCCCGGTTTCCGCGGCGATCGCTTGGGCGAGGGCGGCGGCCTGGTTGAAGCGCCGCGTCCATAGCCGCAGCGAATGCAGCGGCACGGGCGCCAGAGCGTCGGCGCCGGCCAGAATGTCGGCGCCGGCGCGCGCCATCCAACGTCCCATCGGCTTGGCAAGTTCGCCCCGATCCGAATATTTGAGCCGATGCACAAGCCGGCGCGCCGGCCCGTCCTCGAAGCGCGCCACGGCGCGCGCCCGCGCGAAGACCGGCGGGTCGGCGATCGCCTGCAGCGACAACAGGCCGGGTCCCAGATCCTGCTCGAACGGCGTGCCCAACCGGTCGCAGAACGGCCGCTCGATGAAACGCATCTGGCGCCAGCATGGCGGGCAAAGCGCGCCCGTCTCGGCGGTCGCCGTCCGGCAGGCCAGGCAGCTTGGCGGATAGATCGCATCCAGCGCGATGCGCCCGAGGGAAGCGAGCGCGCCGGTCAGCCTCGATCAGGAGCGGGGCTCGGCGAGTTGCGTCTCGAGTTGGGCGAGCGGGGCTTGCATGGCCTGAGCCTAGCCGAGGCGGCGTCTTTACGCGAGCGGCGCAAGCGGCCATAAGGCGGCTGTGTCCGCGCCCGGCCAGCCCGTTGCCCATGCCATATTCGACCGCCCGCTCGCCCGGGCGCGGCTGGAGCGGGCGCTGCGGACGTTTTCGCAAGAGAACGGCGCCGATTTTCTGCTGCAGCGCGCGGCGGGCGAACTCGCCGATCGGCTCGCCCTCGTCAAACGCGAATTTGGCGTCGCGGTGGATTTGGCAACGCCCGGTCCGCATGCCGCCCGCCTGCTGGCCGGCGACAGCCGCATCGGCTTTGTCCTTCGCGCCGCCCCGACCGCTGGCGCGCTTGGCGAGGGGGCTTACGCGCGCATCGTCGCCGATGAGGAGCGTTCGCCGCTTGCCGATGAAGGGTGCGATCTCATCGTGTCGCTGCTGGCGCTGCACAGCGTCAACGATCTGCCGGGCGCGCTCATTCAGATCCGCCGCGCGTTGAAGCCCGACGGTCTGTTTCTTGGCTGCCTGATGGGCGGCGAAAGCCTCAACGAATTGCGCCAGAGCCTGACGGCGGCCGAAAGCGAAATCCGCTCGGGCGCTTCGCCGCGCGTCGCCCCTTTCGCCGACGTGCGGGTCTTGGGGGCGCTGTTGCAGCGCGCCGGCTTTGCGCTGCCCGTCGTCGATCTCGACCGCGCCGTCACGCGCTACGGCGATATGCTGGCGCTGATGCGCGATTTGCGCGCGATGGGCGCGGCCAATGCGCTGATCGCGCGCAGCCGCGCGCCTTTGCGCCGCGACGTGCTGCTTAGCGCCGCGCAAGTCTACGCCGAGCGCTTCGCCGATCCGGACGGTCGCCTGCGCGCGACTTTCGACATGGTCTGGCTCGCCGGCTGGGCCCCCCACGAAAGCCAGCCAAAACCGCTAAAGCCGGGCTCGGCGACGATGCGGCTGGAGGATGCGCTGCGGGGGCAGGGGCAAGACAAAACGTCCCAATAAAGGTCTCGGTTCAGGTCGCCCTTCTGGCCTTCGGCGACGACCGCGCCACGGCTTGCTCCAAAGTTTGACGAATGAATCGCTGATAGGGAATCCCTCGTTCTTTTGCGGTTGCCCGAACCGCGCGAAGTAGAGATTCGGGCAATCGCATATTGATTTGCGTATCTTTGGCCTCAAACTCGAACCGAGTTGGCTTGAAGTCGGAGAGGTCATATTCGGACAGATCGGCAGTATCGATGAATTTCTCCGCCTCCTCATCCGTCTTGAAGATCGGGATGGCTTTGCTCATAGCGATTGACCTCCTTTGCATGCATGTAGCGGGCGCCGATCGGCCTAATGAAGGTTTTCTCGTCGCGCTTCCTTAGCGTGAAAACGAGAAACACGTGACGCCCTCGCGCCGTCTTTCCTATGCCCTGAAACCGCAACTCATACCAGAACTCTGAAAGCCTGACTCGTCGGGGTCTTTTCAAATCAGCTTTGCTCTGATTCAAGGCGGCGAACGAAGGAGGTTCGTCATGCCCATTCCGCTTCGAGCTGATTTTGACGCGTCC
>Ga0182024_10003058_pt1 | contig 40509 bp, 30 predicted proteins | sample P32metaG_FD_120480 | JGI IMG/M metagenome (GOLD analysis project Ga0182024, IMG submission 120480) | Permafrost microbial communities from Stordalen Mire, Sweden - P3-2 metaG (Illumina Assembly) | ecosystem: Environmental > Terrestrial > Soil > Wetlands > Permafrost | place: Sweden: Stordalen...
CCTGGGACCACGGCAACGTACTGACCGGGCTGCAGGTAGGTCTGGGCTTCGCTGGTCTGGCCGGAGCTCACTTCGGCGTCGAACACGAGCGAGCCGTACTTGCTCGTCACGTTGATTTCGCCATGGGCCTTCTGTATGGCGGCTTCGACCTCTTCGAAGGTGGCGCCGGGCTTCAGCAGGAACAGGATCGCGCTTGCTTCCTTGAGGCCCGTGGCGGTCGTGACGACGTTGACCGCACCGGACTGCGTGGTGCCCCCAACCGTGATCGAGGACTTGGTGAGCGTCAGCGAAAAGGTGGGAAGCGTCGAGGTCGCCGCCGCGGCGGAACCCACGGCGATCGTGCCACTCCCAGCCAGCAGAGCGCTTGCGGTCACGGTGAGTAGCAGGGTCAGTCGTTTCATTTGATCTCCAAGGATCGGCGTGGGAGAGAAAGAGGGAGAGAGTACCGGGAAGGGTCAGACGGCGGTCTCCGAGGGCGCGCCTCGATCTCCCCGCGGCCAGCGCGCGAGTTGAGCCAGAAAGGACTTCAACGTGCGCTGAGCGGCAAACCGCTACTCGGCTACTGCGACCTTGGTAGCAGTCACAGTGCGACCTGAGTCGATACGCACTCAGACCAAGATGGTCCTCTGGAGCGTTGTGGCCGCTCGAGCCCTGCCGTACGGTGATGGTGTGATCGACGTTGCCACTCCGATCGAGCGCCCAGAGGCGCGCACGTCGTGAGCACCGAGAGCATAGGGGCAGCGGGCCGAGCTGGAGTCGACTGGCGACGCGCCGAGTTCGTCCTGACGCTGCTCGCGTTTCTCGGCTTCATCACGTTGCCGATCCGCATCACCACGATCTACGGCGGCCTGCCGGCGCATCCGCTGTTCGTGCACGTGCCCGTCGTCCTGATCCCAACCACGATCGTGGCGGCAATCATCTTCATGTTCAAGCCGCAGTGGCTCTCGCGTTACGGGATCGCGCTGGCGCTGACGTCGATCATCGCGATGAGCTCGATATTCCTGGCGATGCAGGCCGGCGGCGCGCTGCGCGACGAGCTGAACCTGCAGGGTCAGGCCGCCAAACTGATCTCCGAACATTCGCACGCCGCGCACATCCTCGCCTACGTCTACGTGCTTTTCACGGCGGTTCTAATCGTCACCTTCGCCGCGCAGCGGATCTCCGGCGGCATGCCAACGGGTCTGGGAATCGTGGATGGTCCGCTGTCCTCCAAGTCGATGTTCGCGACGCTGCGCGTCGTGCTCGTGCTGCTGTCGATCGGCGCCGGCTACATGACCTTCAGGACCGGCGATCTCGGCGCGAAAGCGGTGTGGCAGGGACGACTCCAAACCACCCACGGCGGTTTTCCTGGCGGACCCGGCGAACCGGGCCGTGCCGGCGGGCCTGGGCTGCCCGCGCCGTCGGGTGGCGGCGCGCCTTACACGCCTTAGGTTCGGTTGTTCACGGGATGGGCGTCGCAAAGCCGACCTCACCTGAGAGGCCCACAGCCGGCCTGCACCCGAACACGGAACTGACGGTTCTAAGCGGTTTCTCATCAGCGGCTGACCGGTGGTTTAGCCGCGCGGTCGATGCTGGTGGCATGTTCTCTGCCGCGATAGCCCCGGCGTGACGGACGCGCGCCGGGAGGCGATCGCGCGCCGGCGGCTGACGGCGGTGGCGGTGGCAGCCATTACCCTGGCCGTTCTGATCGGGCTGGTGCAGAGCCTCGCAAGTCCCTCGCGTGGCGAGAATGCGGTTCACGACAGTGGCGCTGTGCGGCCCCGGGGAACGGCATCCAGCCACGTGTCGAGAGGCGCCGCAGGCCGGCCGTCGGGCAGTGAGCTGCGCGCGGGCTCTGATCCGAGCGTGCTGCCGGGGCCGGTGCTGATCGCCGACCGTGACAACAACCGGCTGTTGGAGGTCAGCCCCACGGGCCAGGCGCTGTGGCGTTTCCCGGAACCCGGGAATCTCGCGCCGGGCCAGTCGTTCAAGTTGCCCGACGACGCTTTCTACTCGCCCGATGGGAGTCAGGTGATCGTCACCCAGGAGGACGACTTCGTGATCAGCGTCGTTGACGTGATGCACCCGCGGATCGCCTATCGCTACGGGCACCCGGGAGAACCCGGCTCAGAACCCGATTATCTGCACAACCCCGACGATGCCATGCTCACGCCTGGTGGAGCGATCCTCTCGGCGGACATCAAGAACTGTCGCATCGTGGTCATCCGCCCGCCGGCTCATCGCGTGACCCACCAGCTGGGCGAGACAGGCAATTGCACGCACGAACTCGGCGTGTCCTATGGAAGCCCCAATGGCGCGTTCCCGATGAGCAATGGCGACACCGTGGCGACCGAGATCAACGGCGACTGGATCGACGTGCTCGAGCCCGACGGGAGCCCAGTCACGGACACTCACCCACCCGGCTTCAGCTACCCCTCGGATACCAACGAGGTGCGCCCCGGCGTGTTCCTCTCCGTCGACTACACCAATCCAGGCGCGATCGAGACGTTCACGGCCACCGGCCGGCTGCTGTGGCGCTACGAACCAACGGGCGCTGACGCGCTCGATCAGCCCTCGCTCGCATTGCCGTTGCCAAACGGAGATGTGCTCGCCAACGACGACAAGAACGATCGCGTGATCGTGATCGATCCCCACACCAACAAGATCGTCTGGCAGTACGGCCATACCCACCAACCGAGCTCGCAATCGGGTTATCTGGCCAACCCAGACGGCGTCGATCTGGCGCCGCCGTACTCCCTGACGATGCGCTTCGCGCACTCGCTGCGAGCTCCTTGATGAGCGCTCCTCGAGCTACCTGGGCGCAGGCGCCAGTTACTACCCGGGCGCAGACGCCAGCTCGAAGATCGAGGACTGCGTGCCGGCGGTGCTCTGTCCGCCCGCAAGGATGATGTGTTCTCCCACCGTGGCGACGGCCGCGTCGGACAGCGGGAGCACGAGGGCACCCGCGTTGTGGACCCGGCCGCTGCCGGGATCGATCGCGAGGATCGCCGCGGTCTGAGAGCCGAGCTCCGAGCCACGGCCGCCGATCACATAGACAGCGCCCCCGAGGCTCGCGGCTGACGCGCGTGTGAGCGGGTGGGGCAGGCTGCCGATCTGACTGACACGGCCCGTGGCGGGGTCGAACTCGAGGATCGCGCGACTGGTCCCCGCTTCGGTCGAGCCGCCGGCGATGATCAGCTTCGAGCCGGCTGGGGCGAGCGCCGCGTAGCGAAGCCCTGACGGGAGACGGCCAACGAGCGTCGGGTTCTCCCCGGGCCGCCAGGCGAGGATCGTGTCGAGCGCGCGCTGGCCGTTGTAGCCACCCACGATGTATGCGGCGCCGCCGAGCGTCGCAACCGCGACATCGGATGCGGGCTGGGGCAGATGCCCCACCACGGAGACGTGGCCGCTTGCCGGATCAAAGCGCAGGATGTGATCGTAGGAGCTGAACTGCCCACCACCGAACACGTAGAGCACTCCATCGAGATTCGCACCCTCGGCGTCGTGCTGGGCTTCGGGCAGGCGTCCATCGTCCCGCGCGTGTCCCACCGTGAGGATCGTGATCGAGGTTGTGGAGGTGTCGTTCTGGTCGAGGCCACCCAACAGCACCACGCGTTCGTCAGCGAGCGAAACCGCGGCGGCGTCCTGGAGCGCCGCTGGAAGCGCGCCGATACGTCTCTGGTGCAACGCGGGAGCAACCGCCGCATACAGGCCTAGAGGTCGAGCGGCATGTGTGCGGCCGGCGGCGCGAGAGCCGTTAGAGGGAGACGTGCTGCTCGCGCTCGCGATGAGAATGGCCAGGATCGCGGCGCAAAGCAACGCACCAGGCGCCACCAGGCGAAGTTGGCGCCGGCGCCGCGTCATCTGGCGGTCGGCCCGGCGAGCTCGGCGTCCTGTGCGCGGCTGCGCGAAGCAGTGAAGCCGGGGAGCTCGAGCTCGATCTTCGTCCCGCCTCCTGGTCGCTCCCTCGCCGTGACGCATCCGGTATGGGCTTGGACAATTGCGCGGACGATTGCAAGGCCGAGCCCTGTACCACCGGAGGCGCGGTCACGGGCGCTGTCGGTGCGATGAAAGCGGTCAAAGACGCGTTCGCGCTCCGCGACGGGAATGCCCGGCCCGTCGTCTGCCACCACGAAGCGCACCCGGTCAGTCGCCACCTGTTCGACATCCAAGCGGACGAGCCCGTCCGGGTCGGCGGTGTGCTCGATCGCGTTGCGGACCAGGTTGCGCAAGGCCTGAGCGAGACGGTCGGGATCCGCCTGGAGCGTGCCGTCGGGGACCGCTGAAAGCTCGAAGCGCCGCTCGGCGGTGAGACTCATCCCATCCCATAGGTCCTCGACGTATGGACGCAGATCGATCGTTTGAACGTGCAGGAACCGCCGCTCGTCGGACTTGGCAAGCAGCAGCAGGTCGTCGACCAGGCGGTTGATACGTGAGATCTCGGCTTGGACGAGGCGCTCGACGCGGCGCACCTCCTCGATCGGAGGGTGCTGCTGGGCGCCAAGCACTTCGAGCTGGCCCCGGATTACGGTCAGCGGTGTGCGCAGCTCGTGCGATGCGTCGGCCACGAACGCACGCTGGCCAGCGAACGCCTCCGAGAGCCGGTCGAGCATGTGGTTGAACGCGTCGGCAAGCACCCGCACCTCGTCTCCAGGGCCGCCCGCCTCGTGGATGCGGGGCTCCAGCTCACCCGCGTCGACACGGGCGGCGATCGCCGCCATGCGCCGCAGGGGCAGCGAGACCCTGGCGCCAACCAGGTAGGAGGCCAGCAGCGCGGCGGCAAGTGCCAGCGCCCCCGCGAGGATGAAAGCCCGCGCGATGCCGTGCTGGGCTTGGTGCACAGCCGCCAGCGGCTCCCCCACGCCGATCGTGACGCTCAGTCGTGCGTCGACGCTCACCTGTCGCTTGAGCAGACGCAGGTCGCCGACGTCGGGGAAGTCCACGGTCGAGTACCCAGCGTGAACGCTCAGCACGCGGCGGGCGAGGCGGTTCTCCTGATCCTGCTCGACAGGCGTCTCGTCGTTGTCGGGGGCGGTGTTGCCGAGCAGCTCAGGTTGGTTGGTGCTCGTGCCCGCCCCAGGGATGACCGCGAACAGCAACGTCGAGCTGGCGCCGAATGGCTGGTCGTGGACGTAGCTGCTCGCGGCCGCGGCGAGCGCATGGGGAGAGTCCTCGTCGAGGAGCCGCAGGTTGTGCGAGAACTCGCCGGCGTCGCCCGCCAGCCCACGGTCGATCTGCTGGCGCAGCTGCGTCGCCGTGCCGTGATAGACAGCGAGGAAGATCACCGCGGCGAACAGCAGCATCACGACCGCGACCCAGGCCGTCAGCCGCCAACGCAGCCCGCCCCAGTGCAAGGGTTTACGACGCATCAGCCCGCATCGTCGAGGCGATAGCCCACGGAGCGGACCGTGCGGATCGGCGCCGGATGCTCGGGGGTCCCGAGCTTGCGCCTGAGATAGCCGATGTAGACATCCACGATGTTCGTCTGAGGATCGTGCGCGTATCCCCACACCGCTGAGAGGATCTCCTGGCGCGAGAGGATGCGGCCGCGGTGGCGCAGCAGGTGGGCCAGCAGGTCGAACTCGGTGCTCGACAGCGCCACCAACCGCCCGGCCCTGTGCACCTCGCGAGTCAGCAGGCTGACCTCGATGTCTCCCACACACAGCGAAGCAGCCGGGCTCTGCGTGGCGAGACGCAACTGCGCGCGCACCCGGGCGGCCAGCTCGGCAACTGAGAACGGCTTGACGAGATAGTCGACCGCGCCGGCATCGAGACCGGCCACACGATCGTCGATCTCGCCTCGCGCGGTGAGCACGATTACGGGCACGGTAAGCCGTGCCTGCCTCAACGAGCTCAGGATCTCCATGCCGCCGCGGCCGGGGAGCATCAGGTCGAGCACGATCAGATCGAAGCTCTCCCGCAGCGCGCGGCGCTCGCCCTCTACTCCATCCAGTGCCGCCTCGACAGGAAACCCCTCGGCCTCGAGGCCACGTTTAACGAAGTCGACGATCCCGGGCTCGTCCTCGATCAGGAGAATCATCGCTCACGCCCTTGCATATCAGGGGTCGGAGTCGCGAAGACTCCGGATCCGCCCAGCATAGATGTGCCAGCGAGCCATCCTCTCCCGCACACGGCAAACAAAAGAGGATTCTCATCGGCCGGTTAGCGCGTCCTTAGCCGGCGTCAAAGACTGTCATCCATGGCAAGCGAGCAGCGCCTGACCGGCGGCGGAACCAGTGGAAACGAGCGCCTGACCGCTGCAACCGGGGTCCTGCTGCTGGTCCTGCTTGCTGTTATCGGAGTGACGATCATCAGACTCGGAGCGCTTCTCTGGGTGCACCTGTTCGTGGGCATGCTGCTGCTCCCGCCGGTGCTGCTGAAGATGGGAAGCACCGGCTACCGTTTTGCTCGCTACTACACCGCGAACCCGGCCTATCGCGAGAAGGGGCCTCCCGCGACGCCGATGCGCCTGCTCGCCCCGTTCGTCGTGATCTCAACCGTGGTCGTGATGGGTAGCGGCGTCGCTCTGTTGTTTGCCGGACCCAGCTCACGCGGCACGCTGTTTCCGATCCACAAGCTGAGCTTCTTCGCCTGGCTCGCCTTCACCGTCCTGCACGTGCTCGGGCACCTGCTGGATCTCCCCGCCCCACTGCGCGCTGACTTTCGAGCCAACGCCGGGCTCTCCGGCCAGGAGCCGGGCCGCGACGGGCGTGTCCTGTCACTCGTCGGGGTGCTCGTCGCCGGGCTCGTCCTTGCGGTGCTCCTGATCCCCGAGTTCGGTCCCTGGCTGCACGCACACCTGCACGCCCACCACCATTGAGAAGCAAGCAACCGTAAGAACTCTCTAACCAGCTCTTTAGTGAGTAAAAGGCAAAGGCGTCGAATATGTATGCATGACAACCTCCCCTTCGAGTCGCTCCAGAGACGCCGCTCTACGTCGCCTGGCGCGCTGCAACCGCTGGCTGCTCGCCGGCAGCGTGACGCTCACCGGGGCATTCACCGCGATCGCCGCGCAAGCCTTCCCCGGTAAAACGCGCACGAACACCACCGCGAAAGAGACCGACACGAGCGGCAGCGCATCCGCCTCGCGCCACCAGGTGAAGCATGCGCGCACGTCACACAAAGCGAGCTCCGCGAAAGCCCTCGAGTCGCCGGCGCAGGCACCCAAAGCGGCTTCCACGACCACGACGCAGGCTTCGACGGAACCCCAGACGACATCTGAACAGACAGCGACCACAACGCAGGCTTCGACGGAACCCGAAACGCCGAGCACCACCGGTTCTTCAGAATCGAGCTCGTCGTCGGAATCGAGTTCAACACCGGTTGTCTCCGGGGGATCGTGAGTGACCGGGATGCCCGTCGCTGAGATGCCCGTCGCGTCAAGGATGCCCGTGGAGAGCGGCTATGGGGAGAACAGCTCGAGCACGCCTGTGTCGGCTCGCTGGGAGGCGCTTGGCAGCAGCGCGGTTCTGCTGGTAACCGACCCCCGCGCGCTGGAGCGGGCACGGGCGACCGTCGAGCGAGAGCTCGAGGAGATCGACCGCGCCTGCAGTCGCTTTCGGTCGGATTCGGACTTGCAGCGTGTAAACGCCGGTGCGGGACGGTTCGTGCCAGTCAGCCGGCTGCTGATCGCGGCGGCGCAGGTCGCGTTACGTGCCGCCGAGCTGACAGATGGCGATGTCGACCCGACGGTCGGCAACGCCCTCGTGCTCGCCGGCTATGACCGCGACTGGGCGCTGCTCGAGAAGCCGATCGAGGGGCGCGAGCAAGCACAGCGGCCAGTCATCCGAGCGCGCGTGACACCCGGCTGGCGGGCGATCGAGATCGATAGCGAGCGAGCCGCGATTCGCATTCCGACCGGCGTGCGCCTGGATCTGGGCGCCACCGCTAAAGCATGGGCGGCGGACCGCGCCGCCGCCGCCGTGCACGAAGCGACCGGGACGGGCAGCCTGGTCAGCCTGGGTGGCGACATCGCCACCGCCGGCGCCAGCCCCGCTGCGGGCTGGCGGATCTACGTCACTGACGATCACCGCGTCGCTCCAGACAGCGGGAAGGGGCAGATGATCGAGATCGTCTGCGGTGGGATCGCGACCTCCAGCACCGCGGTGCGGCGCTGGAGCCATCAAGGGCAGACGAGGCATCACATCATCGACCCAGCGACGGGGGCGCCGGCCGTGCGGACGTGGCGCACCGTGAGCGTCGCGGCTCAGACATGCCTCGACGCGAACATCGCCAGCACCGCTGCTTTGATCCGCGCCGACCGCGCCCCTGGATGGCTCGAGCAACTCGGTCTGCCCGCGCGCCTGGTGAGCAACGAGGGCGCCGTGCATCGGGTGAGCGGCTGGCCCGCACCGGTCCCTGAGCCACAGAGCGAGTCGCAATGACGGTCCTCGGCGCCATCGGCCCGAGCGCCTACTGGTACCTGACACGATCCACCGGGGCCGTGGCGCTGATCTTGCTGACCCTGAGTGTCGCCCTCGGGGTGGCCGGCCCCGTCCGCTTCACCAGCCCGCGCTGGCCGCGGTTCGTGCTGGACTCGCTGCACCGCAACGTGTCACTGCTCGCGCTCGCTTTTCTGCTGGCGCACATCCTCACCGCGGTGCTCGACAGCTTCGCGCCGATCTCGCTCAGCGACGCGATCGTTCCCTTCGGGAGCAGCTACCGTCCGTTCTGGCTCGGACTCGGCGCGATCTCCTTCGATCTGCTGCTCGCCGTGGCTGCCACCAGCATGGTGCGCCGCCGACTCGGATATGGCGCCTGGCGCGCCACCCACTGGCTCGCCTATGCCTGCTGGCCGATCGCGCTGCTGCACGGACTGGGGACCGGCAGCGACGTGAAGAGCACGTGGCTGCTCGCTCTGAGCATCGCCTGCCTGGGGACCGTTGCGCTGGCAGTGGGCGTGCGCGCCATCACCGGCTGGCCGGATCACGCCCGGGTCCGTGGCGCCGCGCTCGGCGCCACGGCCGCCTTCTCGCTGTTCCTCGTGCTCTGGCTGCCCGGTGGACCACTGGGCTCAGGCTGGGCACGCCGCTCGGGCACCCCGGCGTCGCTGCTCGGACACGCCACCACTCACACCACCGCCACGAAGGCCAGCCGATGAGCACTCCTCAGCAGGCTCCCGCCGGTCCGCCACGTGGTCTGCCGCACGGTCCACCACGCGGTCTGCCACGGCTACTGAGCGCAATCCCCGCGGAGGGCGCGATGAGCTTGCCCGAGCACCTCGCGCTCCACGGCGAGCAACCACTTGCGCGCAGCCGGCGCAAGCGGCGCGGCGCCCCGGCGCTGATCGACCAGGTCGAGCACGCCGGTCTGCTCGGGCGCGGAGGCGCGGCCTTCCCCACAGCCGTCAAGCTGCGCGCCGTGGCCCGGGCGCGCGGGCGTCCGATCGTCGTGGTCAACGGGGCCGAGGGCGAGCCCGCGAGCCTCAAGGACCGCACGCTGCTCACGGCGCTGCCCCATCTCGTGCTGGATGGCGGCCTACTGGCCGCCCAGGCCCTCGGCGCCGAGGAGATCATCGTGTGCGTTCCCGAGCGCGCGGAGGACTGTCTGGGTGGCGTCGAGCAGGCACTCACCGAACGCCGGCAACTGTCCGGCAGCTCGCCGGCGATCCAGCTCGCGACCGTGCCCGATCGCTATGTGGCAGGACAGGAGTCGGCGCTCGTCAACCACCTGAGCGGCGGTCCGGCGATACCGACCTTCACTCCGCCGCTGCCGTCGCAGCGAGGAGTTCGGCGCCGCCCCACGCTCGTCAACAACAGCGAGACACTCGCCCACATCGCACTGATCGCGCGTCACGGTTCGCAGTGGTTCCGTCAGCTCGGCACCACAGCTCAGCCCGGCTCGACGCTGATCACGCTATCCGGGCCGGTCGCTTATCCCGGCGTCTATGAGATCGAGCACGGAGCATCGCTCACCTCACTGATCGACGCCGCCGGCGGCGCCACAACGGCGGTTCGCGCGGGACTGTTCGGCGGCTACGCGGGCGCCTGGATCAGTGGGGAGCAACTGGGATCCGTTGCCCTGTCGGACGAGCAGCTCGCACCCCACGGGGCTTCAATGGGAGCGGGGGTCGTGTTGCTGCTCTCCGAGAACGCCTGTCCCGTCGCCGAAATCGCCCGCACAGCGCGCTGGCTGGCCGAGCAGAGCGCCGGACAATGCGGACCCTGCGTGCATGGCCTACAGGCGATCGCCGCCGCGATCGAGGAGCTCGCCGCTGGTGGCGCGTCCGCCGGAGCGGAAGCGCGCATCGCCCGCTGGGGCTCGCTGGCCAAGGGACGTGGCGCCTGTCGCCACCCCGACGGAGTGGTGCGCTTCATCGCGAGCGCCCTGGGCGTATTCGCGGAAGAGTTCGCCGATCACGCCCACCACGGGCCATGCGACGCATGCTCGAGAGCGCCCGACTTGCCCCTGCCGGCGCCGATCGCACTCGCCACCGCGGCATAGGCGATGAGCGTGCGACTGAGAGTAAACCCAATCGCCTGCGAGGCACACGGCATGTGTGCTGAGGTCCTGCCCGAGCGCATCACGCTCGATGACTGGGGCTACCCGATGATCGACGAGCAGCCGATCACGCCCGAGTTGCTCGACCACGCCAAGCGCGCGGCGCAGGCGTGTCCGACCTTCGCCCTCCTGCTCGAGCGTCCCACCACGCTAGACGGGTAGCGAGAATTCGGCGTCGATCGAGATGTTGCCGCGACCAGCGGCGCTCACCTCGGTCCATCCGCCTTGGCTTTCTTTGATGGTTCCCAGCCCGGAGGTGATCTTCCAGTAGGGGGTGTAGCGAACGCGCACGAGAAACGTACCGGGGTGTGTGACTTGGAGCGTGAATCCGTCGTCATCCATCGCTGTGAGCGCGCCCGGTCCGCTCGCCAGCGGCTGGGCGTGAAGGACGGCATAGATACGCCAGTTCGCGCTGCTGAACACCTCTCGTAAGAACGGCAGTCCGCCACGGATCAGGGCTGCCTCCTGGCGGCTGGAGAAGTCCATCGGCGCGTCTGAGAGGGCCACGTAGCGCACGCCGGTTTCCAGCAGCCAGGCGTGGTAGGCGTTGGCCGTGAGGTGCTGGGCGTAGAACAGCTCGTCGTATCTGGTGTCGAGCTGGCGCTCCCATCCGCGAGCCAGGTCAAAGCGCTCGCCGAGAATCGTCGCGTCCCAGTGGGTGCTGGTGAATGGGACCTCGATGCGCATTGGCTGGCCGTCGCCGTGACTTTGCAGATAGCGGATCGCCGGGACGTAGAAGGAGTACTGGCTGGCTGGATCCAGCGACGCTCCGATCGACTGCTCGAGCGGACCGGCGACCTGCCAGAGTAACAGTGAGGCGCTGGCCAGGCCCATCAGCCAGAGGGCCGGCAAGCGCCCAATCCGCAACGCGCGAGCGGGATCGCCGTGTCGGAGGGCGCCGCGCCGGTGGTCGCCGCGCCGGGGATCGCTCCATCGGGCGAGTTGCAACCATCCGCTGAAACGGGCAAACGCGCGCTGGATGTCTTTGACCTCGACGCAGCCCGCAAGCGTGGCCGGTGCGAAGAGCACGCCGAAGCGCACCGCGTTTGAGCCCATCGGCGAGGGCACGACGTACGCGAGCAGCAGGGCCAGCAGGTAGAGCTGCGCACCGCGCCGCAGCAGCCGCTCGCGGGCGGGCAGCACCAGGATCAGCGCCAGGCTCGCCGCGGCCGCGGCGAGCAGCGAGGTGAACGCGAATGGCTCATAGCCGCCTTCGGGGAAGAGCACCGTCAGAGCCAGCGTGAGCACCAGGGCGGGTGCCGCGAGCAGGGCCGCACGGGCCGGCCTGCGGTTCGTGCTCAGGTCGGTCAAGGCCACGAGCGCCAGGAACGCCGCGGCAACCGGGCTCGCGGCGGCGCAGAGGAGTGAGCACAGCCCAGCGCAGGCGCGGTATCCACGAACGACTGACAGAACACTTGCCAGCCCGAAGGTGACCCCGAGCGCGAAAGCGATACGCCCGATGAACAGATCTCCACTGGCGCTCAGCGCGAACAGCGCGCTCGCAATCGCCGTCCTTGGACCAAAGTGCTCGGCGACCAGCCGCCGGAAGATCAAGGTGGAGAGCGTGACGGCGGCGACCCCCGTCCAGTGCAGACCGAGCAGCGTCGCCAGCGGCGCCAGGACGAGACTGTAGTCGGGCAGGTAGTGACCGCCGTACCAGTTGTTGTCCCACAGCGAGAAGCCGTCCACCGCGAATAGATGGACGCGGTAGACCGCCGCCGCGAGGTCGGGACTCGGCGGTCGCCACAAGAACCACACCACCAACAGCGCACCCAGTAGGAGCAGCGGATAGCTCCCCTTGTGTCGCGCGTGCACTTGTATCAATTGTGTGCGGGCGTGATCAGCCCTGTCTCGTAGGCGAAGACGACTATCTGCACGCGGTCACGCAGCCCTAGCTTTGCGAGGATGCGCCCGACGTGAGACTTGACGGTCGCCTCGGATAGCACGAGGCGCTCGGCGATCTCGGCGTTTGAGAGGCTCGCGGCGACCTCCAGCAGAACCTCGTGCTCGCGCGCGGTGAGGAGCGCCAATTGCTCCCGCTGGCCATGATCGGGGCGACCCGGGACGGGTAGGCGATGAGCGTAGGTGGACAGCAGCCGGCGGGTGACACTCGGCGCCACGACGGCGTCTCCGCTTGCGACCGCACGGATCGCTGAGAGTAGGTCGGCCGGCGGGGTGTCCTTCAGCAGGAAGCCGCTCGCTCCAGCTCGCAGCGCCGCGTAGACGTACTCGTCCAGATCGAAGGTGGTGAGGATGATGATCCGGGCCCTGCTGTTGCACTCGACGATCAACCGGGTTGCCTGCACGCCGTCCATCTCGGGCATGCGCACGTCCATCAGCACGACGTCCGGCGCCAGCCGCTGCGCGGCGGCGACGGCCTCGTGGCCGTTGGTGGCCTCCCCCACGATCGACATGTCCGGCTGGGTCTCCATCACCATGCGAAACGCCATTCGCATCAGCTCCTGGTCGTCCGCGAGCAGCACCGTTGTCTTCACGGCAGCGCGCCCTCGGCATTGGGGTCCAGACGCAGGCTCACGCGCCAGCCGCCCTGCGGCCGGGGACCGACTTCGAGGTCGCCTCCGTAGGTCGCGGCACGCTCGCGCATGCCATGCAACCCACGACCACCAGAAAGCCCACGGCCGCCGGAAGCCACGAGTGGTTGCGTCTCGCCCGTATCGGTGACCTCGAGCTCGACCCGGCCCGGGCGGCAACTCAGCGCCAGGTGCGCGCGGGTGGGACGGCCGGCGTGCTTGAGCGTGTTGGTCAGCGCCTCCTGGGCGACCCGGAAGACGGTCAGCTGCACACCGTCGGCGAGCTCCTGGGGATCTCCGTCCAAGTCCATTGTCACCGGGATCCCGGCGGCATTTACCCGTGCGAGGAGCTCGTCGAGACGGTCGAGGCTCGGCTGCGGCTCCAGCGGATGCTCCGAGGACTCCTCGCGCAGCACGCCGAGCAGCCGGCGCATCTCCAGCAACGCTTGTCGACCGGTCGCCGAGATGCGCTCAGTCGCCTGGGTCGCGCGCTGCGGCGAAGTGTCCATCGAGTAGGTCGCGCCATCGGCCAAGGCGATCATCACGGTGAGGTTGTGGGCAACGATGTCGTGCATCTCGCGCGCGATGCGGGCACGCTCGGCCGCCGCGCCGAGACGACCCTCCTGATCACGCTCGGATTCGAGGCGCGCGGCCTTCTCGTGCAGGGATAGGAGCAGGGCCCGGCGCTGACGGATCGAGACGCCGAGCACGCCCGCCGCGGTCGCCAGCCCCGAGAGTCCAACCCAAACCTTCAACGGCGCCGACGGCGACCAGCGGACCGCCGCCATGATGGCCCCCAGCTCGACCGTGCCAGCGGCAACGGCGCCTTCGATCAGGCTCCCCTCCAAAGTCACCCAATAGAGGGCGATCAGCACAGCGACGTCGGCCAGCTGCGGGCCGGCGAGCAGCCACTGGGCAAGCGCGACGAATGCGATAACCGCAAAGCACAGCATGGGGCTGATGCGACGCGCGAGCAGCGGCGCGCACAGGGCGCCGCAGAAGATCACGGCTGAGGTGTCCAGGCGCCGCTGATTCGCCAAGCCCCCGATGCTCAACGCCGCGACGGTCAGGCAGATCGTGAGATCGATCGCCACAGGATGAGCGGTGCTCAGCCGGCTCAACCGCTGCGCCTGCTGGGTCAGCCAAGTCGAGGCAAACTCTTCCGCTGAATCACTCATGCATCCATTTTGACGCTAATCGAGCTCGGTCTCGAGGATCGGTCGTGGGTGTGGGGCCGGATGTGAATGTGAATGTGAGCGCGAGCGTGGGTCTGGGTGTGAGTATGGGTCTGCGTGTGGGTCTGGGTGTGCCGCGGCATAGCCTTCACCCTGGACGTCGAGCTTGGTTACCGCGACGTAGGAGACGAGAGCGATGAACACGACCAGCGCCACGGCGCTCACGGTGCCATCTCCGAGACCGAGCCCGGTGTTGCCGTGCTTACTGAACCCGTCCGCGAAGGAGGCGCCCAGCGGCCTGGTGACGATGTAGGCCAACCAGAACGCAAGAATCGGGTTGAGACGGAAGCGCCACCAACCGATCGCCGGGATGGAGATCACCGCGGCGAACAGCAACACCGAGGGGAAGAACCCCAGGTTCAGCGAGAGCGCCGTGAGGTCGCCCGCGGCCGTCCCGAGCGCGAAGGTGGCCAGCACCGCCGCCCAGTAGTAGCCCTCCCGGCGACGCGTGGTGATGCTGTGAATCGAGAGAGTGCCCTCACCGCGATGCCAGAAAAAGAAGATCGCACCCACGACGATCGCGAAGACGGGCGTCGTGATGGCGTAGGGAATACTCGCCCCGTCGTGGACCCCGTCGGCGGCCATCGTGCCAAAGATCGCGACCATCATCACCGCGAACCAGTAGACCGGCGCGCGGTATTCGCGCTGGCGCATCTGCAGCCACAAGGCGAACCAGAGGCCGAAGATGCCGATCGCCCCGGCGATCGGGACATTCTTTTGACCGAGGAAATCAGACATCGCCTCCCCCATACCGGTGGTCAAGAGCTTCAGCACCCAGAAGATCGCGGTGATCTCCGGCACCTTGGTCAGAGCCCGACGGGCCGTGTCTGTGGGTTGAGCGGATGGCGTCATGCGTCGAGTTGAATGGATGGCGTCATGCGTCGCGGCGGACGAGTGCGTAGGCGGCGATCGCGAGCAACACGATCGTGTAGGAGCAGTACAGCGCAAACCCGCCCCACGGCGAGAGCGTGTGCGGGTCCGGGACGGCCTTGGCAATCGCCGTCCCGGCGCTGGATGGCAGATAGGGATTGATCGAGTCGCCGATGCCGCTCGGGAGAATGTCGGTGATGCCGGGAAGGACGAACAGCAGCCCGGCGAACGTCGCGATGGCGCCCGCGGTGCTGCGGATGATCGTGCCGAGCGCGACGCAGAGGACGCCCGTCACGGTCATGAACAGCACGGTGCCGAAGAGCGTCCGCAGCGCGTGCGGGTGGCTGAGCGTCACGTTCACGTGATGCTCGGTGAGGATCGCTTGGGCGACGAAGAACGCGACGAAGGCGCTCGCCAGCATCGAGACGAACGTCACTGAGGCGAACACCGTGATCTTCGCCCACAGCACGGGCAGTCGTCGCGGTACCGCCATCAAGCTCGAGCGGATCATCCCGGTCGAGTACTCGCCGCTGATCACCAATACTCCGAGCACGCCGATCGCGAGCTGGGCGAGGTGATAACCGCCGAGGCTGCGGTCGATCGAGTCAAACGTCGCCCGGTCGTGCGGGCTCAGGTGCGACCAGCGACCCATCGAGACCGCCGCGATCAGCACGCCGAGGCCGGCCATCGCGACGACGGCAAACAGCAGCGACCAGCGCGTCGAGCGCAGCGACCACAGCTTCGTCCACTCCGAGCGCAGCACGCGTCCCTGGGTTACATAGCCGGTGAACGCACGGCCGCTCGGCGCGGCGGCGGCGGGCAGGGTCTCGGCGGCGCTCATACGACGGCCCCCACGTTCATGCCGCGGCCCTCGAGCTCATGCGGCGGCGCTCACGCTCTCGCTCGTGTCGTTCTCCTCGCCGGCGCTGGCGTGGTACTCGACCGAGTCGCCGGTAAGGCTCATGAAGGCCTCCTCGAGCGATGCCTGTCGCGGGGTGAGCTCAGAGATCACGATGCGCGCCTGCAGGGCGATCTCGCCGATCTGCTCGCCGCTGAGGCCACTGACCTCCAGCAGCCCCTGCTCGACGCCGTGCACCTCCACGTCGCGCCGGGCCAGCGCGTCGCGCAGCTCTACGGCTTGGGGTGAGCGGACACGCACATTGGCATCCGAGGAGGCGCGGCGCACGAACTCGGCGACGGAGGTGTCGGCGATCAACCGTCCGCGTCCGATCACGATCAGATGCTCGGCGGTCTGGGCCATCTCACTCATCAAATGAGACGAGAGGAACACCGTGCGCCCTTCGCCCGCGAGGCGCTTGAGCAGGTTGCGGATCCAGTGGATCCCCTCGGGATCAAGGCCGTTGGCGGGCTCGTCGAGGATCACCGTGGCGGGGTCGCCCAGCAGCGCGGCGGCCACACCCAGGCGCTGACCCATGCCGAGGGAAAAGCTGCCAACCCGCTTGCGCGCGACCTCACGCAGGCCCACCAGCTCGATGACCTCCTCCACGCGGCTGCGCGGGATTCCGTGGGTCTGAGCCAGCGCGAGCAGATGGTTATAGGCCGAGCGGCCGGTGTGGATCGCGTGAGCCTCGAGCATCGCGCCGATCTCGTGCAGCGGCGCGGACAGCTCACGATAAGCGCAGCCGTTGACTCTCACCGTTCCACTGCTGGGCGCATCCAGCCCCAGAATCAAGCGCATCGTGGTCGACTTACCAGCACCGTTGGGACCGAGAAACCCCGTCACGACCCCAGGTGCGACGGAAAAGCTGAGATCGTCCACAGCGACCTTCGAGCCATAGCGCTTGGTCACACCTCGAACATCGATCACAAGCCTCACCGTACGGCGATTCGCGCGCGGCCACAACGCCCTGGAGGACCATCTTTGGCAACCCGCATATCCCCCTCAGGTCGCATATGGCTCCGACCAACGACGGACCCCTCTCGCGACAGCGCCCTATGAAGAAGTTGGCGTCAAGACGAGGGCCACATCGTGATCGCGGACTGCGCCGTGATCGGCGCCCATGTGGGCCTGGCAGCAGACACGGTTGCGTCCGGAGCGCTTGGCCTCATAGAGCGCGGCGTCCGCCTGGGCAAAGACCGCGGAGTAGTCAAAGACGCTGCCGTCGGCAGACGCGCTGACGCCAAAGCTCATGCTCACGCGCTGGCCGCCGCCGACCTCGCCCGCGGCCACCTCCTGGCGCAGCTGCTCGGCCATCTTCTCGGTCTGCTCGAGATCGGCTCCCGGCAGCAGGACGAGGAACTCCTCTCCGCCGAGCCGGTAGGCGAGGTCAAAGGCTCGCAGCTGCTTGCGCATCAAGTAGGCGACGTCTGTCAGCACGGCGTCTCCGATGGTATGCCCGAGTGTGTCGTTGACCGCCTTGAAGTGATCGAGGTCGCCGATCACGATGCCGATCGGCTGACCGGACACCTCAGACTGCTGGGCGAGCTCGCGTGTCCTGCCAACGAGCGCATGGCGGTTGAGCATCCCCGTCAATTGATCGATGACCGCTTCTGAGCGATGGTCGATATCGGAGTGCATGAGAGCGGTCGAGAGCATCGCCACGGCGATGATCAACGCGGCCGGGCCGATGATCAGCGGCGGGTTGTGGAGAACGGTCTGCGCGCCGGTGGCAAGCGCGACGGTGAGCAGCAGCCCGAGCGCCGTCACGACGCCCAGCACGATGCCTCGCACGGAGAAGCGGGCGCTCAGCGTGACGACGGGGATCGCAAACCAGCCGAGCGTCGCGTTGCGCGGGCCTCCGGTCAGCGCGATACTCGCCGCGATGATCACCTCAGAGGTGGCCCACGCCGCGAACATCGCGTACTCGGGCCGGGCGACGCGCGCGGTTAGTTTGTCGGCAAACATGAAGATGCCGCCGGCGAGCAGCAACGGAGCGATCGTCCAGTAGCCGAGCCATGGCCCGCAGGCCAGGAGCGCCACCGCCAGCACGACAAACGCCTTGCGCCTGACCGGCCCAAGGCGCAGATCCATGTCGAGCATCCGCTCGCGATCGACGCCATCACGGCACAGCCAGGACCGGGGTTCCCTCGTATGCGCGTCCATAACGCGGTTGGATCGGCGCCAGAATACGGCGCCTACAGCCCCAAAAGGCGAAAATAGATCATTTGTGGAGCGGGAGATGGATAGGAGATAGGACGAGCCCGGGCGCGCGAAGAGGCGCGAGGAATAGCATGCCCTTCCCCCATGCACGTAGATCCGTACATCGTCCTCGGGAGCGCTGTCGTCGGGTTCCTGGTTGGCATGACCGGCGCGGGCGGTGGCGCGCTGATGACGCCGATGCTGATCCTGCTGTTCGGGGTCACCCCCTCCGCGGCGATCTCCAGCGACCTGGTGGCGGCCGTGGTGATGCGCCCGATCGGCGCCGGCGTGCACCTGCGCAAAGGCACCGTCAACAAAGGGCTGGTTGGGTGGATGGTCCTCGGCTCGGTCCCGAGCGCCTTCCTGGGCGCGTATCTGTTGCACCTGATGGGGAACGCGAAGGGCGCCCAGCAGAACATCGAGATGGTGCTGGGCAGCGCACTGCTCGTTGGCGCGTCCGCGATGGTCCTGCGCTACATCCTCGACCGCCGCGCCGGAGAGAGACGCACGAAGCTGGCCCACGAGATCACCCCCCACCCCGCTCGCACAGTCGCGATCGGCGCGATCGGAGGGGTTGTCGTGGGGATGACCTCGGTCGGCTCGGGGTCGCTGATGATCATCCTGCTGCTGTTCCTCTACCCCACCCTCGGCGCCAAGCAGCTGGTCGGCACCGACCTCACGCAAGCCGTGCCCCTGACGGCCGCCGCCGCACTCGGGGCGCTTGCGTTCGGGCACGTCGAGTTTGGCGTCACTACATCGCTGATCATCGGCAGCGTCCCGGCCGTCTTCGTGGGGTCGATGATCTCCTCGAGCGTCCCCGACCGCTACACCCGGCCCGCTATCACGTTCGTGATCTTCGCCTCCGGCCTGAAGTACGTCGGCCTGGGCACAACGGCGCTCGGCTGGACCCTATGCGTCGTCCTGCTCGCCGCCGCAATCGTCTGGCTCGCGACCACACGACCCTGGAGCCAGCCAAGCACGCAAAAGAGCTGACGATGCGAAGGCAGTGCGAGCGCTCAGGAGCCTGCGCCGGAGTAGAGATCGAGCCAGGCGAAGAGGCTCGTGGTGGCGGCCGCGGTGCGCAGCATGTTCGGGTGCGTTTCGGGGTCGGCGATGGCCCCACCCCACCAGCTGGAGAGCCACAGTCCGCGCGCGGCGGCGTGCGTTGACGCGGCGGCCGCGTTGAGCTGGGCAAGGCTCAACCAATACGGCTCGCCGGTCGCCTGCCCATAAGCCATCATCCACTGCATGAAAATAGCGTCGTACTCCGGCCCATAATTATATTCATAGCCATAAGCGTCCACGTGCCGCTCGGCGAGCGTAGCCGCCACACGTCCGGCCTGAACACAATAATTTTCTCCCTCTCCATCATGACACAGTAAGTACTGCGCGTAAATCAAGGGCGCCTGCACGTAGTCGTTCACCGATTCCGGCTGGTTGGGCTTCTCTAAATAGAGTTGGCGTTCGTCGTTGTTGTCATTGGCATTTGCCCAATCCACATATTCCCTTGCGTCTTCCAGCTGCCAGCGTTCGTGGTCTTCGCCATAGAGGAGGACACCAAGGAGAGCGTCGGCGGCCAGCGCGGGCCCTGAGTGGTAAGGGTGACTGGTGTTCCACCACATTCCCCCGCCAGCTTTATCCCAACCACGGTCGGCGATGAAGTGGAACGCGCGCTGGGCGTCGTAAAGCCAGCGACGCTCGTGGGTGGCCTTGTAGGCGTTGACGAACGCAAGTCCCTCCCAGCCGTTGTCATCAAAGAACGTCTGGACATTTCCCGCACGATCTCCCGGATATGGGGCGTAACCGCCAACCGCGCTGTCCCAGTAGCGCTCGTTGGCGCGCGCGAAGCGGTCAACGAGCGCCCGGTGCGCGACTGAGGGCGAGGCCGTCTCGAGCGCGTCGACGCTCTCGAACAAGGGAACCTCGCCCCAGATGGTGACAAGCGGATACGGCCCGTGGGCGCAGTGGAGATATTCGCAATACCAAGCACCATGGCGCCAGCGTCCAGCCTGACTCATCCCTGTTTCAGTGAGCTGCCGGTAATCGAGGGGATGCGCAGGCGGAAGTTCGAGAGGCGGCTGCTGCCACGGGGTGAGCGGTTCGAAGCCACCGAGCCCAGCGCCACCGGCTGACGCGGTGCTGGCTGACGCGGTGTTGGCTGACGCGGTGCCGGCGAGCGTGAGCGTGGCGAGAACGAGGATGGCGGCGATGGCAAACACGGCGGCGGTTGCGGCGGCGAAGGCGGCGACGGGCGTTGGCTTTGGCGTCCAGTTCATCGTTGGCTCTGGGGGTGGTTTATCGCCGTCACGCCACACCGCGGCGCAGCTCGTCGGAGTACCAGCTGAGCACTCGCTCGCCAACGTCGGTGAGACTCAACCATCGCCGGTCACCCGCGCTCGCATCGACGGCACGACAAGGTCGAGATAGTCCTCGGGATGGCGTCTGATGTAATCGGCGAAGAATGGGCACACGGGCAGGACGGCCAGTGCCCGCCCGCGAGCGTCATCCAGCGCGGCCCGGACGAGCCGGCTGCCCAGGCCGGCGCCCTCGTGCTCGGGATCGATCTCGGTGTGGGTAAAAGTGATCCGTCCTTTGTGTAGCCGGTACTGGGCGAAGCCCGCGAGCTGCCCGTCCGTCCAGACCTCGTAGCGCTCCGCGTCGCGGTTGTCGCGCACCTCGACGCTCATCTGGTCAAACCTCCGAGCAAGAAGCTTCGATTGTACGATGATGCCGTGACCAGCGCCACGAGTCCCGTCCTGTCCACCTCGCAGCTGGCGACGTTGCGTCTGCACGGTGAGGAGCGCTCCGCGGCGGTCGGCGATGTGCTGTTCGAGGTCGGCGACCGGCGCTTTCCGTTCATCGCGATCATCGAGGGCGAGGCCGCCGTGCTCGACGCGACGGGGCGGGAGATCGTCCGGCACGGCGCGTCGGGCTTCCTCGGCGAGATGAACATCTTGACCGGCCAGACGGTTTACCTGACGGCGGTCGTCACAGCACCGATGCGCTATATCGCCGTCGATCGCGATGAGCTGCGTCCGCTGCTGTTCGAGGACGCGCCGCTCGGCGACGTGCTGCTGTCGAGCTTCATGGCCAGGCGTGAGGCGCTCCAGCAGCAGGGCGTAGGCATGGAGGTCGTGGGTCCACGCTCCTCGGAGTCAACGCGGCGGATGGTCGAGTACGCGCGGCGCAATCGCCTGCCGTTTATCTGGCGCGAGGAGGGCGAGGAGTCCGACGGCGCGGCGGCGCCGAGCGGGACGCTCGAGGGGAATGAGCTTCCGCTGGTGCGGCTGCCGGGCGGGACGGAGCTACGCAACCCGACCAGCGGCGAAGTGGCGCGCGCGCTGGGGATCGGGCTCGAGCTCGCGCCGAGGGAAGAGGTCGACCTGGTCGTGATCGGCGGCGGCCCGGCCGGCCTGGGGGCGGCGGTGTACGGAGCCTCGGAGGGCCTGGAGACGCTCGTCGTCGAGGGCACCGCGCTCGGAGGACAGGCGGGAACCTCGCGGCGGATCGAGAACTATCTCGGCTTCCCCGCCGGCATCAGCGGCTCGGAGCTCACGAGCCGGGCGGTGACGCAGGCACGCAAGTTCCAGGCGCGGACCGCCACGCCCTATCGCGCGGTCGCGCTGGAGCCGGGAGCGGACCGCCACGTGGTGCGCCTGGAAGGCGACCACGAGGTTTCGGCGCGGGCAGTCGTCCTGGCCACCGGCGCCGAGTATCGCCGGCTGCCGGTGGCGGACCTGGCCGACTACGAGGGCATCAGCGTCTTCTACGCGGCCGGCCCGCCCGAGGCGCAGCGTTGCGGCGCAACCCGAGTCGGCGTGATCGGGGGCGGCAACTCGGCTGCCCAAGCGGCCGTCTGGCTGGCGCGCGGCGGCGCGCTCGTAACGCTGTTGCATCGTCGCGGCGACCTGCGCGAGACGATGTCCGACTACCTGGTGCTGGAGCTCGAGCGCTACGGCGTCGCCGTGCGCGATCACAGCGAGGTGGCCGCGCTGCATGGCAGCGATGGCGAGCTCGAGGCCGTGACGCTACGCGACGGGGAGCGGCTGCCCTTCGCGTTTCTGTTCCTGTTCCTCGGCGCTTCACCCTGCACCGACTGGCTGGGCGACGTCGTGGCACGCGACGAGAAGGGCTTCCTGTTGACGGGCTCAGGCGCGGGGGTCGAGGGTCTGCTCGAGACGAGCGTTCCCGGAATCTACGCGGCCGGCGACGTGCGCTCGGGCTCGGTCAAGCGGTGCGCCACAGCCGTCGGCGAGGGCGCCATGGTGGTGCAGTTCGTCCATCGACGACTGTCCGGCGTGCCCGCGTAATTGCTCCCGGTTGCCGCGCGCGCGAGTCACCTCGATAGCTTAGATTCGACTCATGCTGAGTGAGATATGAATTGTGGCCTGCTGCCGCTCGATCGGTGGCTGCTCAGGAATCGTAAGGGCGCGCTGAGGCTCGCCGCGGCGCTGGCTGCCTTCGTGCCGATCTGCTGGATCGTGATCCAGGTGAACGGGTCCTTTCCCGGCGATCGCATTTTAATCTCCTGGATGGAGCATCCCGACCCCTCAGAACCATTTGCCTGGATCGCCAACGAGTTCTCTTTATTGGGCACTGGGCTCCCCTCGTGCGTGAGCGTCGCGGTTGCGTGGGTGCTCGTCGATCGTTATTTAGGGCGTCGCTACGCAATGCTGATACTCGCCTCGGTCAGCGTGGTGGCTCTGAACGAGATCCTGAAGCGGGCCGTGGGTCCCACGCCACTCGAGCTGAAAGTATTTGGCGAAGACGTCGCGCCGAACTATCCCAGCGGCCACGTCGTCTATCTCACCTCGCTGTGCGCTCCCCTGGCCTGGTTTGCGCTGGCCAGGCACAAACGCCTGATTTTCATAGCGATGGCGCTGCTGACACTCGGCATGGGGCCATTTCGAATCGTCGCAGGCGCGCACTGGCCGAGCGACCTGCTCGCCGGCTACGCCCTCGCGCTGGCCTGGACGATCGTGGTGCTCGTAGTTGGCCTGCCATGGGCCGCTGCGGGGCGGAGTCGCGAGGCCGAAGCTTCCATCACCGCACGGGCGTAGCTCACAAATGCTCCTCGATCAAGTCAGCTGAACAGACGATATGCGACCCAGACTCCCACTATTCCGCCGATCATGAAAAACAGCACCGACCACAGCGAAAACTGGCCGGCGCCCCACAGTTCGGGGATGAAGCTGGCGGCGATGCTGCCCACGGTCGCTCCCACATACGTGGGACCCTTGCTCATCACTGCATTCTGCCAACTTCAGCAGGCGGGCCTACGCAGCTGCGCCTTCAGTCGATCTCGACGTCGAAGTCCCAGGAGGCGATTGGTCGTCCGCCATCGGGGGCCCATGTCAGACCGCCATCGCCCGTTGGAAGTATGTCGTACACCTTCAGAGACACCGGTTTGCCCGGCAGGATCTGTCGCGGTAATGCGCCTCCACCGATTGCCGTCACACGAGGATGGCGTACGTGACCGAGCTCATCGATGAAAGTGAACGCTCTCGCCTTGAGCGGGATCACGCCGGATGCGTGTGCGAAGGTGACGATGAACGTGCACGGGCTCGTCTCCGGAACCGGGAAACGGCCTTGCTCCGGCGTTTCCGGACCTACGGCCGTGGCGAGCATTCGGCCGCCCGCGAGATCGACCGCGACCGTATCTCCTTGGATCGCCAGCGCGGGGTGAGCGGCGGTCGCCGTGACGACCCGGTTCACCGGAGTCTTCGCCTTCGGCAGCCAGCTGGGAAGCCCACCGTATTTAGCGCTCGAGATGCTGTGTGTGGCTGCAAGAGCGACAGACGACGACGTGCCCGCGCGGGCCGTGTAGCCGGCGTGCTGCGCGTGCGTCGCCGACGCGCTGTGACTGCTGATCAGCAGCACGCCGACCAAGGCGGCCAGCGCAACCAGGATCAGGGCGGCGCCGGTGACGCGAACAGCACGGCGGGGGCCGAGCCCAAAGGCTCGGCCCCCGCCTCCAGACGCTGACGTCGTGGGCAATGGCTCGGCGGTGGGCGCCATCAGCGGGCGCCGTCCACTATCCATCGCCCATCGCCGCCCATCCCTGTCGGGCGCTCAGACGTCATCGGTGGTGTTCCTTTGGCGGCCCTTTCGGGTTGTTGAACACATCCGGGCCGAACGGCGCGAGCCCGGGCTGGGCGGCGTAGCCGATGTGGCCTTTTTTGTCCAGGCCCGGCGAGGCGCTCTTCACATCGAACAGGTCCTCCATCGTGCGCAGCCAGCTGTAGTGGTTGTAGTAGACCGTGCTCACCGTCCCTGGGTGGACGTAGGGGCTGATCAGCACGCTGCCGGTGTCGCCGCCGCCGGTGGTCGCATCGGTGGCGTCATACAGCGGGTCGCTGGCCGGGGTGCGCGCTCCGAGCACCACCCCGCTCACCGGCGCCGTGGTGGGCAATGGTTCGCCGGAGGAGCTCACGAGCGTGAACGAGCCGCTGTCCACGAAACCGCCGCTCTGGTTCGGAGCGGTGGCGGTGACCGGTTCGTCGGTCACCTGGCCGACAAACGCCCCGGCCGGGATACCGGCGCCGGTCACCGACCGTCCGGTGTCGGTCGCCACGGCTGAGTTGTCGGCGATCGTCGAGCTGCCTCCAGTGGCGGTCGCCCCCGCGTCCGTGCGGGCGCCCGGGACGGGACTGCCGCCACCGAGCAGACAGGTGCCCGCGGGCTGAGCCGGGACCGTCTGGGCGACGCAGTCGCTGGGCCGGTCGAGGTACGCGTTGTCGCCCGGGCCGGGGTACAACTCGTTGCCGTGTTCGTCCTTTTCGAGCGGCGTGTTCGGGCCGGTCGGCTCCCAGTTCACACTGTTGCCGAACAGCGTCTCGGCCGCAGAGTCAGACGCCACCGAGGTGGCCGCGTCGGGCGCCACTACGCTCGAGTTGGCAAAGCTGTTGCCGGTGTATGTGAACGGCGGGAATCCCTCGTCGAAGGTGACGTCGATCAGGCCGCCTTCCTTGAACGCGGGCGACTGCTCGATCTCGGGGATGACGTGTTCGAGGAACAGGTCGGCCGAGTACAGCCCGCCGGTGTAGTTGACCGGTTCGTTCGGGGTGGTCGGGCCAGAGAACCCACCCGACAGGTTGTTCCCGTGGCACACGGCGTCGTGGCCGTCGCTGCAGTTGTTCGGCGAGATCCAGCTGAAGGCGGGCGTGCTCGCGGCGCTCTGTAGGTCGTGATAGAGACCGTTGGTGGAGCTGAACAGATTGGCGATGTGCGCTTCGTTGCAGTCGCCGGCATCCCGTATCGATTCAAACCAGGGGAACGGGAAGTGCTTGGGCACGTACTGGTCGGTCGCGTTGGCGCTCCCGGGGTTGGGCTGCGCGGTGCTGCCCGTTTCACCGGGCGTGGCGTACGGAGCGCCGCAGTATTCCGTCCCGGCGTCGTGCGCCGGCCCGCTCGCGTCGGCGTTGCCGAGATCCTGTGCGTAGCCCTTCCAGCTCACGCCCGCCGCATCGAGCTGGTTGAAGAGCGTCGGCACGCTGGCGGGATACACGCAGCCGTTGGAGCCGGCCGCGGCGTTGGGGCCCGCGGCAGAGTCCATCTGGCCGTAGTTGGGGTTGGTGCGAAGCTTCCCGGAGGTGTCGACGGTGCCCGAGAACTTGTCGTAGTACGGGCAGTCGGCCTGCGTGTCGGGCTGTGTGGCCTGCCCGCTCACCATCGAGATGTAATTGTCGAGGCTGAAGTGCCCGGTGCCGAAGTAGTTCTTCAAGAGCACCCCCTGGGAGGGCAGTGTCTGCCACAGGTAAGTGTTTTTGTTCAAGCCCGTGAAGGTGGCGTCGTAGGACTTGTTCTCCAGGATGATCAGCCACACGTGCTTGATCTTGCCTTTTCCGATTCCAAGGCTGTCCTCGGCCGTCAGGGACGCCGGCGAGGGGGGCGCCACGGGCGGAGTGTCGCTCACCGATGAGGACACGGACGAGGAGGCGCCTGCCGAGACGATCGGCACGGCGGCCACCGAAGCGACGCCGAGAACAGCGACGGCGGTCAGTGCCCTGCGCCGCCAACGCGACCTGGGCGAGGTCGACTCCGAGCTTCGGTGACGGACGAGGGGTGCAATAGGACCGGGGGGCTTGGCGTTCATCACGGAACTCATCTCCTTTTCACACAAGATGGTCAGGGACCACCAGTCTCAGAAACCCCCGGATGCCTCAGGTGTCCATTGCGTGACCCAGCCGTGAACAAATGGAGATCGGACCGCCGGAAATGGAGATATCGGGCCGCCGGGCTCTCGCCGGGCCCTCGCTACCCGCTAATCGCCGCAAGGGCGGCGCGGCACTCGGTGGCTTCAAGCGCGATGCCCGCCGCGCCGAGACGCTCGGCGACCTCATGGGCCTGATCGAGCATCCGCGCCGCGCGCTCGCGGTCCTCGGACCGGCCGTGCGCGATCAGCGCACGGGCCCAGCCGGCGCGCGTGCGGGCGAGGAACAGCGGCGCGCCGAACCGCTGCTCGAGCTCGGCGGCGGCGGCGAAGTGCTCCTCGGCCTGCTCGTAGCGCTCCAGGGTGCTGGCCAGCGCGCCGAGCGTCGAGGGGATCGACCCCGACACCAGGGCGCCGCTGACCGTGAGCCGGTCGGCGAAGGGAGCCAGGAGCTCGTGGAGCTCACCTGCACGCTCGACGACCCCCAGACGAGCGCAGACATTGGCCCAGGAACTCATGGTTCCCGACCACAGCCAGTCCCACGGCACGCTCTGGAAGTCCTCCGCCAGCGCCATGGCGCGCGCCTCATCCTCGCGGCCGCTTTCGCTCAGGGTGTTCGCCGCGACCGCGCGCCACGTCGCGGGACTTCTCGCTTCGTCGACGAGCTCCATGACCTGCTCGATCAGCTCGCCGGCGCGACCTTGGTAGGCGCGAGCGCCGTACAGCAACGCGCCAAACGTCGTCGCGGCATCGGGCTGGCCGGATGCCGTGCCGACCTCGAACGTCTGGATCGCCCACTGCTCGGCTGCCTCGAGTTCGCCCCGGGCGAGCGCCCAGCCAGACTCGAGCATCAGCCGCAGGAATGTCATTGAGGGCTCCGGCACGGTTGCGGCCAGCGTTCGCATCGTTTCCAGGCCGGACTCGGCCTCCCCGGGGTCCCCGGTCTCCAGGCCAATGATCATGCGCCAGACGGCCGCATAGAAGCTCAACCGTGGGTCGTCCAGGCGCTGCGCGAGCTCGAGCAGCTCGTCGATCATTCGCTTGCGCTCGTGCAGCATATTGGGCGCCGCGATGGCTGAAGTGGCGTTCACGAGCGTGTGTGCGAGCACGCTCTGATCGCCGGCGGCTCGGGCTATCTCGATTGCTTCCGCGGTCAGCGCCCGGCAGCGCACCGGCTCACCGGCATGGTGCAGCTCGAGGGCCAGCAGCGCGAGCACGCGTGCCCGCCGCGGGTCGTCGTCCGCGAGAGCCTCGTCGGCGGCCTCGAGCGCCTGCACGCGCTCGCGGTCGACCACGCCGGTTTGGCTCCACCATCCCCGGCTGTTGGCGAGCACCGCGCGAGCGAGGCGCTCGGCGTCGTCGAGCTCTCGAGCGAGCTCCGCGGCGTCGAGCAGCGTCTGGCGAAACTCACGGTTCCCGGTCTGGCGCTGGGCCCTCCCCAGGCCGATCAACAGCTCACAGCGCTCGGCGCGATCGCCGCCGGGCGCCTGGTCGTGGAGCTCGAGGGCCTGGCGATACCAGCGCGCGGCCTCGTCGGGGGCGAGCTGCCCGAGCGCGCGCTCTGCCGCTCGCCGCGCGTAGTGCATGGCCTTGGCGGTGTCGGCGCTGACGACCGCCGCTGCCCAATGGCCGGCGAGCTCACCGAGACGCTCACCGGGCTCATCCCCGCACTGCTCCTCCAGTGCCATCGCGACCCGTTTGTGCAAGCGGGCGCGGCGAGCACGCCCGAGATCCTCATACAGCGTGTGCTCGACGAGCCCGTGGGTGAACGTGAAGCGCCCCGTCCGCTCTGAGCTCTCCTTCAGCAGTGACGCCGCGACCGCCTCATCGAGCAGATCGAGCAGCCGATCCTCAGAGAGCTCGAGCACCGCGAGCAGCAGGTCCAGGTCGAAGTCGCGGCCGATCACCGCGGCGGCGCTCAAAGCGGTACGCGCCTCTGAGCCCAGGCGCTCCACGCGCCGCCCGACGACCTCGCGCACACTCTGGGGCAGGCCCAGCTCAGCCACCTCGCCAACCACGCGCCAGCGCCCGCCGTCCGCTTGCACGATCGCCCCGGACTCGGTCAGATGACGCAGCACCTCACCGGCGAAGAACGGGTTGCCCGCCGTCTCGCGCGTGATCTCAGCGGCCAGCGCACGCCCGTCCTCGTCGAGCTCGTGCCCGGCCGCCGCTTCCATCAGCACGAGCACCTCTCCGGAGTCGAGGCCGGTGAGCTTGATGCGCTCCACCCCCTGCTCGCGGTGCAGGTCGGCCAGCAACGCCGTCAGCGGATGCTCACGCGAGAGATCGGAATCCCGGTAGGTCCCCAGCACCATCACCCGCATCGCCGAGCCCGCCGATACCACGTGACGCAGCAGCGACAGCGTCGGCGCATCGGCCCAGTGCAGGTCATCGAGGATCAGCAGCAGCGGCTCGTGCTCACCCGCCTGCTCGAGCAGGCCAGCGATCGCCGCATACAGCAGGTAGCGCTCGGTCTCGGGATCGCTTTCGCGCGGTGAGGGAAGACCAGGCACGCGGTCACCGAGGGCTGGCACCAAGCGCACGAGGACGCCGCCGAAACGCTCGACGTGCCCGTCGAGGACCGGCCGCGGCGCCTCTTTGACCAGGTGGCCGAGCGCCTGCACCCACGGCTGGTATGGCACGCCGAGGTCCTCATCGCAGCGCCCGTAGAGAACCGTCGCACCGTCCGCATGCACCGCGTGGGCGAGGTTGGTCGACAGCCGTGTCTTACCCACGCCGGCCTCGCCCCCGATCAGCGCCACACGCGGCGACCCCCCGCGTGCCTGCTTCCACAACTCCGTGAGCCGCTCCCGCTCGGTCACCCGGCCGACATAGCCGGTCGCCGGCAGCTCACGCAGCCGCTCGGGTAAGGAGATTCCCGTGCTCGCCACCGGCTCCCACTGCAGCTCGAACGCCCGCACCGGCTCGGCGATGCCCTTCAACCGCAGGCCGCCGAGCGACTGGAATCTGTGCCCGTCGCGTGAGCCGCCGAGCCGATGGACGAGGTCGTTGACGACGATCTGCCCACCCGCCGCATGAGCGCACAAGCGCGCGGACTCGACCACGGGCTCACCGAAATAGTCGCCGTCCTCGACGCTGGCCTCGCCGAAGCTCACGCCGATCCGCACACCGAGCTGCTCCTCGGCGTGGCGGTTGCGCGCCTCCATGGCCTGTTGCATCTGGACCGCGCACGCAAGCGACTCCGAGGCGCTCGAAAACACCACCATCAACCCATCGCCGAGGTTCTTCACCTCACGACCACCCGCCCGTTCCAGTGCGCCCCGCAGCAGCCCGAAGTGCTCCTGGCGCAGCTCCTCCGCCGCCGCCGGGCCGACGCGGTCAGCCATCGCGGTCGACCCCACGAGGTCGGTCATCAGGACCGACACCGTGTCGATAGCAGCCGAGCTCATCCGCCAATCATCCACCCTTCAGGAGAATGACGTAACGACGTCGCACCGCTCGGGCCGACTTGGTATGTGGCGCGGGGAATCGACTCTGTGGGAGTCGGTTCCGGATTTGCCGGATGCTGACAAAGCCAAACTCCGGGATGCGGCTGCCGCGGAGGGCGCACAACCGTCAGGCTGACCTTGGCTGTCACATCTCACTGGCCCGATGCGGGGGCAACGAGCCTTGCGGCTGGAAATCCTCGAGAAACGGCTCGCCGGCGCGCTCAGCTGCCAGCACCTCCTTCAGCTGAGCCCACCCGCATAGCGCTATGGAATACGCCGAACCTGGAGCCGAACCTGGAGGGGTAGCGTGCGATGAGCGCAAGATCTCTGCTAGGACAAATGTCTAGACTTGCGTCCAAGGCTAAAGCTCTCTACCATCCCATCTCGGTCCTAGCCTGGGCTGTGAGATCCAGTGGGATTCTGGCTCAGACACGGAAGATCTGTAAATGCCACGGGGGACATCCGAGCTATACCAAGAGGGGGCTATGAGCCTAGCCGCTGTCGTGCCCCCAGGGCCCCTGGTTGCCGCGGGTACGACGAGCGCGCCGTCAAAGCTGAGAGGGCGGCGGCTCTCCGATCCCTTCGCCTTCCTCAGCCCGACCGTGACGCTCGCGCTGGTGGGTGGCCAATGCCTGCTGCGGGAAGCCACCGCAAGCCTGTTGGCGGCTCAGGACGGGCTCATCGTGCTGGGGACGTTCAAGTCCGCAGCCCATTTCTTGGCGGCTGGCATGGACCATCCGCCCGCGGTGCTCCTGCTCGACTGCGATGAAGATGATCCGGGCGGCTTCGCCAGCGCGGTGGGGGTGCTGAGCTCGGCGCGGGTGGAGTCCAAGATCGTGCTGCTCTGTCAGGAGGTCCGCGAGGAGGTGGTTCGCTGCGCGATCGAGCACCGTGTGGGCGGAGTCATCCTCAAGAGCTACTCGACGAAGGACATCCGGGCGGCCATCTCCTATATGGCCACCGGGCGCACCGTCATGCCGGGCGGCTGGCAACGCGCAGGTGTCGCTCGCGCGCGCGAGAAACCTAGGCTGAGTCCGCGTCATCGTCAGATACTGGCCCTGATCGCCCAGGGCCGGCGCAACGAGGAGATCGCCACCGAGCTCGAGCTCAGCTCAAACACGATCAAGTTCCACGTCCGTGCTCTCTATTCACGGCTGGGGGTCCGAAACCGCGTCGAGGCGGCCCGCCAATACGCGCAGATGACCAGTGGCGAGGACTGAGCCCAGGATCGCGATCGTCGGCGGAGCCGGAGCGCTCTCCACCGAGGCGCTCGTCTGGATGCTCACGAAAAGCGGGAACCGGGTGGTGGGCGCCTATCAGAGCTTCCGTGAACTGAGTGCCGCGTCGCGTGCGCGGGAGCTGAAGTTGCAAGCCGCGATCGTCGACGCCGATGACCCCGCGGCCGGCCCGGCGGCGGCGGCCGCGATCAGGCGCGCGCACCCGGAGCTGAAGATCCTGCTGCTCTGTGATGTCGCCTCGCCGGCCGTGGTCCGCTGTGCGATCGACGAGCGGGCCGAGGGCGTCGTGTTGAAGTCCGACACCGCCGAGGAGATGATCCTGGCTCTGCGTCACGTCCTCGAAGGGCGTGCGGTGATGCCCGTCGGCTGGCAGGCGGCCTCGCTGGAGTCGGAGGGTGAGACTCCGATCGAGTCATTGAGCGAACGCGAGCGCGAGGTCCTGGATCTCGCCGCCTCCGGGATGAGCAACAAGGAGATCGCCAAGCGCCTGACGATCTCCGTCAACACCGTCAAGTTCCATCTGCGCACGATCTACTCCAGGTTGGGCGTGCGCAACCGCGTGGAGGCGATGCGGGCGATGGGTGGCAAGCAGGAAGATCTGGCCGAAAGCTCGAATACATCCAATAACAACGAGCCGACAGCTCAGCCGGATCCGCTTCGCGCGGACTGACGATCGGCTCGCTGGCCCCGAGTTTTGCCGCTCGAGCACTAGGGATAGTGGCCATGCCAGGTCATTTGGGGTAGGGATCTACCTACCCGTTCACCCGGGGGCAAAGACTACCCCACATGATGATTGTGGAGAGTTCAAGCCATCTGTACTGTCCCGCCTCGATATGCCCGCTTTGGGCGTCTCGTAAACGTCTGTTGTGCCGTTGGACGGCACTTAAGCCCACTCATCAAGGAGGAGGCCGCACACAAATGCGACCACTACACAAAAGGAAACTGATCGCGGGGCTCGTCTCCGCGGCAGGAGCGGCAGTGCTGGCCATGAGTTCGCTCACGGCAGGCGCTTTTGCAGCTCCGAACCCCAGCGAACCCCAGGCCACCAACGTTCCCTACGTTGCGTGGGTAGGCGAGCATGTGCGCCTGGTGATCTGCGAACCAGAATTGACCGAGATCGCCGACAAGGCGGGTGTCAACATCCACTCCGACGAGGATCTCTACGGATTCTTCAACGCGAACTTCGCGGTGGAGGATTGGTCGGGCTACCAGTTCCAGCCCCCGACGCCTGACGGCGACGCGGCCAGTGAGATCGGCCAGTACTTCGATCCAGGGCCGGCCGCGTTCTTCCTCTCATCGGAAGGCAGGGTCTGCGTCGGCACCGACTATAAGTCGCTCAACCCGGGCCTGACACGCATCCGTCTCGTGGTCAAGGGCGACTCCGACGACGAAATCGTCTACTCGCACCAGTTCCTCGTGATCTGGCTGACGGCGAACAAGCCGGTGCTGAACGAGGCCGGCACGAGCGCGTCGGGGACCGAAGTGTTCCAGAACCAGCTGGACGGCAGCGGCCAGGGCAACCTGGCTCATTTCCTGGGCGATCCGGAAGGCAATGGCGCGTTCATTCCCTCGCCGTTCTCGGGAGAAGAATCAGACAAAGGCCTGATCCAGATCAAAGTGACGGGCAGCTTCCCGGTCGTAAAAGAAACTCCGCTGTCCAACATCCTCACCAAAAGCGGTGGGTCCTACACGCTGCCTGAAGACTGGGCGACGCTTGCTGAAACGCTGGCGAGCTCCTCGGAAGAAACCGAACCGCCGGGGACCAACCCGGGTCTGTGGGACATCCACGACACGGCCAGCAATGGGACATCGTCTAACACCAGCTCGTCCTCCGCGCTGTTCGATACGTTCTACCGTGGAGCGTTCAGCAACTTCACCTCAGGTGAAACCGCGACCGTCGGGCCGTATGACCCGCAGTCGGCCAACGAAACGTTGCTCAGCGATGGCACACTCAACGCTGACGACGCTCCGATGCCCGCGATGCGGATCGATGTGTCGCTAGCGCCGCACACAGAAGGTCTCAATGGCGTGGGTGAGATCTCGGGCGCCAGCAAGGCCCAGATCTACAGCCACGACTTCACCGGCAACCCGGAGGAGGAAGGCAACCTGTACGCCCCGTACTACGGCGCGTACATCCCAGCGACCGATCGCGGCCTGCCGCAGTCATCGGGCGTAACGGGACCGAGCCCCGGTGGAGACTTCCCCGGGTTCCTGAACAACCACTCGGAACCGTATACGTTCTGGACTTCGGTCAAGAACGCCGACTACCGCGGCGGTTCGCACTCGACAGGATGCCTGCGGCGTGAAGGCGCAGAGCCGAGCGAATACGAAACCCCAAGTGAAACTCCGCAGATGGAGACGTTCTACACGGACGAGCGTGGCGAGGTATATGTCACGTACACACCGGGCGACGGGTTCTATCTGGAAAACCTGCCTGAATTCGAAGGGAAGGAAGGCGAATCAGAAGAAGGCAAGATCATCAAGAACCAAGATGGTGGCTGTGACCTGAAGGGCCTGTTCGGCAAGGAAATCGGCAACTCGGCGATCTCGGCGAGGGCCGTGTATCCGTACGAGCCCGTCGATTACCCGGCTCAGGCTTCAGAAAACACGCTGACCAAGACGGTCACGTCCGCCTGGGAAAAGGAATGGTTCCAGTTCTCCAAGGGCCCGGGCAGCAATGAAAACACAGTCAAGATCATTGTCGCCAAGGCTCAGGACATCGATGGTAAGCCGTTCGTGAACGAGACGGTCTGCTTTGTCACCCCGAATGGTGGAACCGTGTCTCAATTCCCTGGCACTAACGTCAAAGATCCAGACGAACTACTCGGAAAGGGAACCGGAACCGATCCGGTTGTCGGTCCGTCGACCGTAGTAAGCGTTGGTGGCACCAACGAGATCTGCGAGAAGACGAACGACAATGGTTTCGCGTCAATCGAGGTGAAGAACAGCACGCTCAAGAAGGTCGACCTCAACGTCGAATACGTCGAAGAGGCCATCTTCCGCGATCACGAAGTGAACTTCGAGACGCCGGCGGAAGAAAAAGCAGAAACAGCAGAAAAAGAAGCCAAAGAAGCGGCAGAAAAGAAGGCAGCGGCAGAAAAGACCGCTACAGAAGCAGCAGCCGCTGAAAAAGCCGCGAACGAAGCGGCAGAAAAAGTAGCTAACGAAGCACGTGCAAAAGAAGTGGCTGAAGCGAAAATCACAGAAGCAGAAGCCACTAAAAAAGCAGCCGAAGAAAAAGCCGCGAACGAAGCGGCAGAAAAAGCGGCTAACGAAAAACGCAAAACAGAAGTAGAAGCAGCCAATGTGACACCCGTCACCCCGGCCGCGGTTACGACCAATACAGCAAGTGGTTCCACGACAAGTGGTTCCACGACAAGCGGCTCCACGCCGCTGTTCACACCGGCTCCGGCTCTCAGCCTGGGCACCGTGAGCGGCAGCACCACGTCGCTGACTGAAGCGCAGAAGCTCGCGAAGGCGCTCAAGGCATGCAAGAAGCTGCCGAAGAAGAAGCGCGCCGCGTGCGAAGCACAGGCCAGGAAGGCGCATTCAGCGAAGAACAAGAAGCACAAGAAGTAAGGACAGAGACAGAAGGGCAATGAGACCGAGGGCCCGCCTAGTGCGGGCCCTCGGTGCTTGTGCACCGGCATGCCATGGACGGGATCACTTCAGCAAATATCGCGATGGACCGCACGTTGATTGAGCGGATGGCGTCCTTGGCGAGAGCAGTGGTCCCCCGGCGCTCGGTCGTGGCGGTCGCGCTGCTGTCGGTGTTGCTTGGGCTGGCGCTCATCAGCACCGCGCACGCCACGCTGACCCCAGACGGGCTCCTCGCCGGCGAAAGCAGCGAAGGCCGCTTCGGCCAGAGCGTCGCCCTCTCGGCCGATGGAAACACCGCACTGGTCGGCGCCTCCACCGCCAGCGGCGAAGCCGGCGCGGTATTGGTGTTCACGAGGACGGGCTCGACCTGGACCCAGCAGGCCGAGCTCACGCCGACGAGCGGCGAAGAGATCGGCAATGGCGAGTTCGGCGCGAGCGTCGCCGTGTCTGCGGACGGAAACACCGCGATCGTCGGCGCTCCCGCCGACAGCTTAGGCGCTGGCGCGGCGTGGGTGTTCACCCGCTCGGAAACTGGAGTCTGGAGCCAGCAGGGCGGAAAGCTCACACCGGAAGTAGGCGAAGAGATCGGTGAAGGCCATTTCGGCTCCAGCGTCGCGCTGTCCGCCGAAGCCGAAGGGAGCACGGCGGTGATCGGCGGTCCCGGCGACAACGGAGGCGTTGGTGCGGTGTGGGTGTTTACGCGCTCAGAAGGAGCAGAAGTCTGGAGCCAGCAGGGCTTAAAGCTCATCCCGAAAATCGGCGAAGAGGCCGGCAGCGGCGCCTTCGGTGCCAGCGTGGCGCTGTCCAAGGACGGCGACACCGCGCTGATCGGCGGCCCGGCGGACGGTGAACCCCTCCGCGGCGCGGCGTGGGTGTTCACGCGCTCGGAAGCAGGAGCGTGGAGTCAGGAGGGCGAAAAGCTGACCGCGAAAGCCGGCGAAGAGAGCGAACAAGGAGCCTTCGGCTCGGGCGTGGCGCTGTCCAAGGACGGCGACACCGCGCTGATCGGCGGCCCTGGCGATAATGAAGACACCGGCGCCGCGTGGATGTTCGCGCGCTCATCGAAAGGGGTCTGGGCCCAGGAAGGTACGAAGCTCACCGCGAAAGCCGGCGAAGAGAGCGAAAAGGGCGCCTTCGGTTCCAGCGTGGCGCTGTCCTCTGACGGCTACACCGAGCTCGTCGGCGGCCCCGCCGACAACACCAACACCGGGGCCGTATGGGCGTTCGTGAACCCCCCGACCGTCAGCAACGTGAACCCCGACAAGGGCCCGGAAGCCGGTGGGACCTCGGTGACCATCACCGGAACCAACTTGAGCGAAGCCGCGGCGGTCGAGTTCGGCTCGAGCAGCGCGACGAGCTTCGAAGTGATCTCGCCCACCTCGATCACGGCGGTCGTGCCGGCGGGAACGAGCACCGTCGACGTGAGCGTGACCACTTCCGGGGGCACCAGCGCCACCATCTCGGCCGACAAGTTCAGCTATGTGCCGGCGCCGACGGTCGTGACCAAAGCGGCGTCGTCGATCGCCCAGACCACCGCCACGTTGAACGCGACCGTCAACCCCAACGGCGGTGAAGTCACCAGCTGCAACTTCGAATACGGGACCACCGAATTCTACGGATCCAGCGTGCCGTGCTCGTCGCTTCCGGGATCTGGGAGCAGCCCGGTAGCGGTTTCCGCGTCGCTGGAAAACCTGAGCGCGAACACGACCTACTACTTCCGGATCGTCGCAACCAACCTGGGTGGCACGAGCACCGACATCCTTCACGCCCAGACATTCAAAACACTGCCGGACGCCCCGGCGGTCGTGACGGAAGAAGCCACCTCGATCGCCCAGACCACGGCGACATTGAACGCGACCGTCAATCCCAACGGTGGCGAAGTCACGAGCTGTAAATTCGACTATGGCACCTCGGAAGCGTACGGAAAAAGCGCTCCGTGCTCGTCGCTTCCGGGATCTGGGAGCAGCCCGGTAGCGGTGTCCGCGTTGCTAAAAAGCCTGAGCGTCAACACGACCTACCACTTCCGGATCGTCGCAACCAACTCGGGCGGCACCAGCGAAGGCGCTGACCAGGCGTTTACAACACTGCCGGACGCCCCGACAGTCGTGACCGGAGCGGCCTCGTCGATCACCCAGACGACCGCGACGTTGAATGCGACGGTGAACCCCAACGGCGGGACGGTGGAAGACTGCCACTTCGAATATGGCATCACGATCGGCTACGGACACGAAGCGCCCTGTTCCTCGCTGCCGGGGTCGGGGAGCAGTCCGGTGGCGGTATCCGCGTCGATTGCGGGGCTGAGCGCCAGCACGACCTATCACTTCCGGATCGTCGCGACGAATCCCGGTGGCACCGGCGAAGGCGCCGACCAGACATTCAAAACGCTGCCGAACGCCCCGACGGTCAGCAATGTGAACCCGGGCGCTGGGCCGCTTGGCGGCGGCACCAGCGTGACCATCACCGGCACTAACTTCAACGAAGCTACGGCGGTCAAGTTCGATTCGGCGAGCGCGACGAGCTTCAAAGTGGTCTCGGACACTTCTATCACTGCCGTCTCCCCGGCGGGGACGGGCACCGTGGATGTGACGGTGAGCACCGCGGGAGGCACCAGTGCGACGAGCGCGGGCGACGAATTCAGCTACGTGCCACTGCCGACGATCACGAAAGTCTCGCCCGACAAGGGCCCACTAGCCGGCGGCACCAGCGTGACCATCACCGGCACTGACCTCAGCGAAGCGACGGCCGTCGAATTCGGCTCAACGAGCGCCAAAGTGACGGCGAACTCGGAAACGTCGATCACTGTCGTTGCCCCGGCTGGGACGGGAACTGTGAATGTGAGGGTGAGCACCGCGGGTGGCACCAGCGCCACCGGCCCGGCCGATCAGTTCAGCTACGTGCCGGCACCGACGGTGGTGGCCAAAGCGGCCTCGTCGATCACGCAGACGACGACGACGTTGAACGCGACCGTTAACCCCAACGACGGGGAAGTGAGCGACTGCCACTTCGAATATGGAACGACGGAAGCCTACGGGACCAGCGTTCCGTGCTCGCCGTCGCCCGGGTCGGGTAACAGTGCGGTGGCGGTGTCCGCGTCGCTAAAAAGCCTGAGCGCGAACACGACCTATCACTTCCGGGTCGTCGCCGAAAACGCTGGCGGGACGAGCACGGGCGCCGACCAGACATTCAAAACGCTGCCAAACCCTCCGACGGTCGTCACGGAAGAAGCCACCTCGATCGCGCAGACCACGGCGTCGTTGAATGCGACGGTGAACCCCAACGGCGGGTCGGTGAGCGACTGCAAACTTGAATACGGCACCTCGACATCCTACGGGTCCAGCGTGTCGTGTACGCCGTCGCCGGGGTCTGGCAACAGCGCGGTGGGCGTGTCCGGAACGGCGGAAGCTCTGAAAGCGAATACTACCTATCACTTCCGGATCGTCGCGACGAATCCCGGTGGCACCAGCGAAGGCGCCGACCAGACATTCAAAACGCTGCCGAACGCCCCGACGGTCAGCAGTGTGAACCCGGGCGCTGGGCCGCTTGGCGGTGGGACGACCGTGACGATCACTGGTACTAATTTTGACGGAGCGACGGCGGTCAAGTTCGGCTCGACGACTGCTACTGGCGTCAAAGTGGTCTCGGACACTTCCATCACTGCCGTCTCCCCGGCGGGGACGGGCACCGTGGATGTGACGGTGAGCACCACGGGAGGCACCAGCGCGACGAGCGCGAGCGACGAATTCAGCTACGTGCCACTGCCGACGATCACAAAAGTCGCGCCCGACAAGGGCCCACTAGCCGGCGGCACCAGCGTGACCATCACCGGCACTAACTTCAACGAAGCGACGGCGGTCAAGTTCGGCTCGACGAGCGCCACGAGCTTCAAAGTGATTTCGGCGACCTCGGTCACCGCCATCGCCCCGGCAGGAACGGGGACCGTGGATGTGACGGTGAGCACGCCGGGGGGAACCAGCGCGACGAACCCGGCCGACCAGTTCAGCTACGTGCCGCTGCCGACGGTCGTGACGAAAGCGGCCTCGTCAATCACGCAGACCACGGCAACGCTGAACGCGACCATCAACCCCAATGGGGGCGAAGTCACGAGCTGTGAATTCGACTACGGCACCACGGAAGCGTACGGCAAAAGCGCCCCGTGCTCTTCGCTGCCGGGGTCTGGCAGCAGCGCCGTGGCGGTGTTCGGGGCAGCGGAAGCTCTGAAAGCAAACACCACTTACCACTTCCGGGTGGTCGCGACGAACGCTGGCGGGACGAGCACGGGCACCGACCAGGCATTCAAAACGCTGCCGGACTCCCCGACGGTCGTCACGGAAGAAGCCACCTCGATCGCCCAGACCACGGCGACGTTGAACGCCACCGTGAACCCCAACCGGGGCGAAGTGAGCGACTGCCACTTTGAATATGGAACGACGGAAGCCTACGGAAAAAGCGTTCCGTGCTCTTCGCTGCCGGGGTCTGGCAGCAGCGCCGTAGCGGTGTCTGCGGCGGTGACGGGTCTGAGTCCGAACACCACGTATCACTTCCGGGTCGTCGCGACGAACCCAGGTGGGACCGGCGACGGGACGGACCAGACATTTAATACGCTGCCCAATGGGCCGGTGGTGGTGACGAAAGCGGCCTCGTCAATCACGCAGACTACGGCAACATTGAACGCGACCGTGAACCCCAACGGTGGCGAAGTAAGCGAATGCAAACTCGAATACGGCACCACCGAATCCTACGGAAAAAGTGTGTCGTGTTCTTCGCTGCCAGGGTCTGGCACCAGCCCGGTGGCGGTGTCCGCGGCGGTGACGGGTCTCAGCGCGAACACCACCTACCACTTTCGGATCGTCGCGACGAACGCCGGCGGCACCAGCCGAAGCGCCGACGCGACATTCAAAACGCTGCCAAACCCTCCGACGGTGGTGACGGGCCTGGCGTCGCCGGTGACGCAGACGACCGCGACGTTGAACGCGACCGTCAACCCCCACGGGGGCGAAGTCACGAGCTGTGAAGTCGACTACGGCACCTCGGAAACCTACGGAAAAAGCGCTCCCTGTTCCTCGCTGCCGGGGTCGGGCACCAGCCCGGTGGCAGTGTCCGCGTCCCTGACGGGTCTGAGCGCGAACACCACCTATCACTTCCGGGTCGTCGCGACGAACACCGGCGGCACCGGCGAAGGCGCCGACCAGACATTCAAAACGCTGCCGAACGCTCCGACGGTCGTGACGAAAGCGGCCTCATCAATCGCCCAGACCACGGCAACATTGAACGCGACCGTGAACCCCAACGGTGGCGAAGTAAGCGAATGCAAACTCGAATACGGCACCTCGGAAGCGTATGGCAAAAGCGCCCCATGCTCTTCGCTGCCGGGGTCGGGTAGCAGCGCTGTCGCGGTGTCCGCGGCGGTGACGGGTCTGAGTCCGAACACCACGTATCACTTCCGGGTCGTCGCGACGAACCCGGGTGGCACCAGCGAAGGCGCCGACCAGACATTCAAAACGCTGCCAAACGCCCCGACGGTCGTCACGGAAGAAGCCACCTCGATCGCCCAGACCACGGCGACGTTGAACGCGACCGTGAACCCCCATGGAGGGGAAGTAAGCGAATGCGACTTCGAATATGGTCCGACGACGTCCTACGGGACCATTGTGCCCTGCAAACCATCACCGGGATCGGGTAGCAGCCCGGTCGGCGTCTCGGCCGCGGTCACGGGTCTGAGCGCGGACACGACCTATCACTTCCGGGTCGTCGCGACGAACGCCGGCGGCACCGGCACGGGTAGCGATGGGACATTCAAAACGCTGCCCAACCCACCGACGGTCCTGACGGGGTCTGGTTCGCCGGTGACGCAGACG
>Ga0182024_10003059_pt1 | contig 40478 bp, 34 predicted proteins | sample P32metaG_FD_120480 | JGI IMG/M metagenome (GOLD analysis project Ga0182024, IMG submission 120480) | Permafrost microbial communities from Stordalen Mire, Sweden - P3-2 metaG (Illumina Assembly) | ecosystem: Environmental > Terrestrial > Soil > Wetlands > Permafrost | place: Sweden: Stordalen...
ACTCTCATCCTGGGCAGCTTCTTCACCGTCAACACCGCGCAGATCGCCATCATCACGCGCTTCGGCAAGTTCCTGCGCGTGGCTGAACCAGGCCTGAACTGGAAAGTTCCTTATTTCGATACCGTTGCCGGCATTGTGAGTCTGCGCGTCAACCAGATCGCGCTGACCATGGAGACGAAGACCAAGGACAACGTCTTTGTCACGATCCCCATCTCGGTGCAGAATCGCGTCCGCCCCGATAAGGCATACGACGCTTTCTACAAATTGTCCGACCCCGTTGCGCAGATCAAGTCCTACGTCGAGCAGGTCATTCTTGGCCACGTGCCGAGCATGACTCTTGATGAAGTCTTCGCCTCGCAATCCAGCATTGCGTTGGCTGTAAAACAGGAACTCGATTCCGATATGTCGGCGTTTGGCTACGAGATCGTCAATGTGCTCGTCACGGACATCGTTCCCGACGCCAAGGTCAAGTCCGCCATGAACGACATCAACGCGGCGCAGCGCGAGCAGGTCGCCGCCAGCGCGCGTGGAGAAGCCGATAAGATTCTAGTCGTCAAAAAGGCGGAAGCCGAAGCCGAGAGCAAGGCACTGCAAGGGCAGGGAATCGCGAATCAGCGCAAGGCCATCGTCGAGGGATTGCAGGCTTCGATCGAGCAGTTCCAGAAAGCCGTCGAGGGCGCAACCTCCCGCGATGTGATGCAGCTGGTTCTGGTCACGCAGTACTTCGACACCCTCAAGTCCATCGGCGAAAGCGACAAGACCAGCACGCTCTTCCTGGCGCATTCGCCCGGCTCAGTCAAAGAAGTCTCCGACCAGATTCTCGAATCCATGCTGGTGGCGCAAAACTCGATTCGGTGAAAGCTGGCGAATGCCAAGGCTCCCAAATCAATTGAACACACCCAAACTGCAGAACATCTAGTCGGTGGATTCGCCGGAGTCCTCTTCGGAGGATTCAAGGTCACGACCCTCAAACGATAGATACGCAGAAAAATCACGCCAGACGGCCTGTGCAAACTGTTCAGCAAAGGACCGATAAGAAGAGAAGCACCTGCTTGCTGCAATGATGTTCAGGTGCAGCCATGCCAGATCCTCTCACCGTCTACCTCCATTTCCCATGCTTCGACGGCATAATTTCAGCAGTGCTAGCCTCCGAGTATCTAGAACGGAAGCACGGTTGGAGAACCAAAAAGATCGTTCCAGTCAATTACTCCATGCGAGAGAGTTGGGCATCCCAATCTCTTGCCAAGCCTGCGGCCGTCGTCGATTTTCTTTTCCATCCCGATTCAGACTTTTGGGCCGACCATCATCAGACAACATTTCTTACGCCCGAATTGGAAGCCCAGTTTCGTGGTCAAGCTTCTTCCAATTTGATTTACGATGCTGACGCTTCGTCTTGCGCCGAGTTGATTTGGCGCAGGAGTTCCCGTCTCCTTCGCGAAAAGACTATCCAGAGCCCCGAAAGGAGTCAATCCTTATCTCAGCTTATGTGTCCCCCCCCGTGCCCCTGAAGCTGTGCAATTGTCCGGCGGCATGAATCACAGAAATTCTTCGCAAATCCCACCAACACCTGTATCCACCAACACAATTGTTCCACGTGGAACAATTTCGTTGAGCAACGTCGCTCATTACGCCACGCGAAGCCATTGCCTGAACGGCTAGTCCTATTTCAGGGCGGATTGCATGGCCAGGTTCAGTCCGATCATCAAAACCGCCGAGCCCGGGATCAGCAGCAGCGCCTTTTTCAGCCGCTGCGGGTCCGGCCCGGCAATGGCCCCGATGATGCGTGAGCTCACCGCCAATCCAGCCCATCCGCACGTAATCGCAAAGCCAATCGCCGTGCCGGTCATGCGCGGGAAAGCTGTGCCCACAATGGCCAGCGTGGTGGGAAAGACAGGAGCCATCGCCAGTCCTGCCAGAAACACCAACACGGCAGCCGCTGCAGGCTTATTGGTGCGGAGCATGAGAAATGTAGTCACCGCCATCGCGATAGACGACGTAAGCGTAACCGTAGCCGCAGGCACATGAATCAGGATGGGTGAGACGGCGACGCGGCCAATCAACAAGCCCAGCGCAAACCCCAGCGAGAGAATATTGAGTGCCTTCGACTCCGGAATTCCCTGCGCAATCAAGTGGCGCGGGAGCCAGTTCCACACGCCGACTTCGCAGCCAACATAGAGAAACAGGAAGAGTCCGCTGAGGAGCAGCAGCGGTCGGCCGAGAATGGGTCCGACATCGGCGAGGAGGAAGGCGGCGCTGCCGGCAGGTGCGGGCATGGGTGTAACGACCTGGAAGACGAGCGTGCCGACGGTGAGCGTGGCCACGGTGTAGCAGAGCATCACCCAGTTGCGCTTGAAGAGGTTGGCGGAGATGAAGGGTGTAGCGAGTCCGCCGAGGCCGAAGAAGAGGTTGACGAGGTTAAGGGCTGTGGCGCGGTGCTCGGGGCTGGCGGCCGAGGAGAGCGCGTTGGCGCCAGTGACGACGATGCCTCCGCCGACACCGAGAAGGAAGAGCAGAAAAACGATAGCGCCGTAGCTGCGCGATTTAGGAAGGGCAAAGAGCGAGCCGGCGATACAGAGCAGGCCGAGGATGAGGCCGATCTTGTCGCCTTGCGTATCGAGGAGCGGGCCGACGGCGAGTGAGGCGATCATGAGGCCGAGGGCTTGGGCGAAAGCTATTGTCCCGTTCTGCGTGGGCGTCAGGTGGAAGCGCTCCGAGAGGTCGGGGAGGATGGTGCCGAGCATGGCGGCGATCATTCCGTAGACGAAGATGGCGAGGATGGCGGCGAAGATGAGCACGGGCGTCCTTTCGGATGACTTGGGAAGGATAAGCTATGAGGCCGTGGGGGCGACGAATTTAAGAGCTGAGGTTCGTGCTTTCCCAGGTCTCAGAATCGAGACCTGGGGCACCCATTGTCGAGGAGATTGAAGCGTTGCGAGAAGTAGGGGCACGGAGGGTTCGTCACAAAGCATGAAAATTGGAACGCCAGGTGCTCACTCGGCCTATAGCATCGCGTCTAGAAGGCAGAAGCTGACCCGTTTTCAATCCCCTTTGTGAACGAAACCAGCGGTTCATGCGTTGTAGAGAGAAGTGCTTCTTCTTCGATTCCTCGGAACTCATTCGACCGGTCAAAACAATACTGAAACGTGGAGCACACACATGGGCGATTTGGGCAAGGACGTCAGGCACGCGCTGCAAATGTTCATCAAGAGCCCCGGCTTCACGATTGCGGCTGTGGCCGCGTTGGCGCTGGGGATTGGCGCGAATACAGCCATCTTTACGGTGGTCAACGCGGTGCTGCTGAAGCCGCTCACGTATCCCGATGCCGACCGGATCGTGGAGATCGAGCTGACCGGTCCAGACGGCAGCGGGGCGATTGCGTCGATTCCGAAGTTTCACGTGTACCAGCAGCAGACGATCATCTTCAAGGATGTGGCCGCGTACGATTTTGCCGGGCCGGGTTTCAACATCACGGGCGACCGGCCGGAGCTGGTGCACGGGATTCATGTGAGCGAGGCGTATTTTCGCGTGTTCGGCGCGCAGGTGATGTTGGGGCGCACGTTTACGCTGCAGGAGGATTTGCCGAACGGCGGCAAGGTTGCAGTGCTGAGTTATGGGCTGTGGCAGCGGCGGTTCGGCGGAAACCCGAAGGTGATTGGGAATGCGCTGCCGCTGAGCGGTGAGCCCTACACGATTGTCGGAGTGACGGGAAAGGATTTCGTAACCGACCAGGAGGCGGAGCTGTGGTTGCCGTTTCAGTTTGAGCCGAACAGCACGAACCAAGGACATTTCTTCCAGGCGGCAGGGATGCTGAAGCCGGGCGTCACGCTGATACAGGCGAATGCGCAGATGAAGCTGGCCTACGGGCAATTTCATCGCCTGTACCCGCAGTCGGACCCGAAGGGCGGATTTGCAGTGGAGCCGCTGCGGGATTCGATCGTGAACGAATCGCGGAAGTCGCTGCTGGTGCTGCTGGGCGCGGTGGGACTGGTGCTGCTGATTGCGTGCGCGAATGTGGCGAACCTGCTGCTGGTGCGGGCAACAGGACGGAAGCGGGAGTTTGCGATTCGTTCGGCGCTGGGAGCGAGTCGTGTGCGGATTGTGCGGCAACTGCTCACGGAGAGCGTGCTGCTGGCGGTGACGGGTGGCGTGCTGGGGTCGGTGCTGGGATTCGTGGGTGTGCGTGCGCTGCTGGCGATCAGTCCGGCGGGGCTGCCGCGCGTTGGAGAAGACGGCGCGGCGATTGGGGTGGATTGGCGCGTCCTGGGATTCACGCTGGGCGTGTCGGTGCTGACGGGAATTTTGTTCGGGCTGTTCCCGGCATTCGCAGCTTCGCGCACGGATTTGAATTCGTCGTTGAAGGAGAGCAGCAACCGGTCGGGGACAGGATTCCGGCAGGGTAAGGCTCGGTCGGTGCTGGTGATCAGCGAGGTGTCGTTGGCGCTGGTACTGTTGATTGGGTCGGCGCTCCTGATACGGACATTCATTGCGCTCCACGGCGTGAATCCGGGATTCGATGCGCACAATGTGTTGACGATGGAGATGTCGTTGATGGGCGAGCGCTACGACAAGACGGCGGGCGTGGCGCAGTTGGAGCGCGATGGGCGGCAACGGCTGAATGCGATTCCAGGGGTGGAGGAATCGGCGTTCACGTGCTGCCTGCCGATTCAAGGTCAGTTTGGATTGCCGTTTGCGATTGCGGGGCGGCCGGTGGATCCGACGAAGGGGCAGCCGGGCGCGGGTTGGATGAGCGCGTCGCCGGACTACTACAAGCTGTTCAGGATTCCGGTGCTGCGCGGGCGCGAGTTCAACGAGCACGACACGGCGGGCGCGCCGGGGGTGATGCTGATTAATGAAGCGCTGGCGAAGCAGTTTTTCCCAAAAGAGAATCCGGTGGGGCAGCAGATTTTTGTTGGTAAGAGCATGGGGCCACCGTTTGAGGAGCCGGCGCGGCTGATTGTGGGCGTGGTGGCGAACACGCACGACGGCGGATTGGCGCGCGATCCGGGACCGCTGATGATTATTCCCGATGCGCAAGTGCTGGACGGGATGACGAAGCTGAATGCAGGGATTGTGCCGCTGCGGTGGGTGGTGCGCACCCTGAGCGATCCGCGCCAACTCGCCGCGCAAATCGCCGAACAGCTGCGCGTGGCCAGCGGCGGGCTGCCGGTGGCGCGCGTGCGCACGATGGATGAGATTGTGGCGCGGTCGACGTCGCGCGAGAACTTCAACATGACGCTGCTGACGATTTTTGGCGTGGTGGCGCTGGTGCTGGCGGCGATCGGGATCTACGGATTGATGGCGTACTCCGTGGAACAACGCACGCAGGAGATGGGCATTCGCATGGCGCTGGGCGCGGATCGGAGCACCATTCGCAAACTGGTTGTGTGGCAGGGCATGCGGCTTACGATTGTTGGCGTGGTGTTGGGGATTGGCGCGGCGTTTGGACTGACGCGCCTGATCGCGAGCTTTTTGTTTGGCGTGAAGAGCTGGGATCCGGCGGTGTTCGTTACCGTGCCGCTGGTGTTGGGCACTGTGGCTCTGCTGGCAGTGTGGCTGCCGGCATCGCGTGCGGCAAAGATGGATCCTATGCGCGCGCTGCGGGTTGAGTAAATCTCGCAAGCAGCGGGCAATGCCTGCCGCATCGCCGGAAGATTCTCAGCAATCCGATTCAACTGTGGGTGACGCCGCAAACCAGAATGCCGCATGAACTTCTCAATTGCTTCTATATCAAGAACATGCACACTCTGTGAATTGGAGGTGTTCTTTGTCCGCTATCCGACATTAGATATATAATCGTTGGAGTTTCACTCCTGCCATTCTCGGAATGAGGTGTTGGCAGTAGTTCAGTCGAGTCCCGAATTCGTCGCCCGTGAGGTATGCACGCAATGTACCAGCGCCGAAAGGTGGCAAAAATGACTCATACTGCTTTCGATGCATTCGATACCACCACCTTTCTGGCGAACCCAGGCCTGGGGCGAAGAATCATCCAATTGGCGGCAAAGGATGCCTTCTTTTCGCAAGGAGATCCCGCAGACTCGATTTTTTATCTTCAGAAAGGGCGCGCAAAAGTCACAGTTGTTTCCGCCAGTGGGAAGGAAGCTACAATCACGCTCCTCGCCGCCGGTGACTTTGTGGGAGAAGAGGCGCTCGCGACAGTGGCTGGGTTGCGTTTGGCCACTGCCACAGCGATTACCGCCTGCACCGCTCTCAGAATCAGCCGGGGCGAGGTGATCCATGTGATGCATGAGGAGCCTAGCTTCTCAGACCTCTTTTTGAAGTTCCTGCTAGAGCACAGCATGCGCGTTCAGGCCGACCTGGTCGATCAGCTCTTCAACTCCAGCGAGAAACGACTGGCGCGCATTCTTCTGTTGATGGCGGAATTCGGTAAGCCGGGTGAACCGGAAACCTTCATCCCTCCAATTACTCAGGAAACTTTGGCGGAGATGATCGGCACCACCCGGTCCCGTGTGAGCTTCTTCATGAATCGATTTCGCAAGCTCGGGTTTATCGAATACAACGGGCGGATCAAGGTTCTCAAGTCGCTGCTGAACGTGGTTCTGCTTGATCAGTTACCCGAGCGAAACCCCGAGGAACCGCCAGCTATGGCGACTGAACGAAGTCGTTCGAAGCGCGCGAAGCGCGCCTAGCGTGAGCACAATTGGGCAAACTAGGGTTGAGTGTGGTGCACTCAGAGGACCCGGAATCACGCTCGCGCAGAATGGGAAGTGGGCTTTTCGACGGCCGGTGCGGCCTGGGCGCTGAAACCGTTGCGGACCGACTTCGTTAGTCGTGGTTTATTCATCTCCCTTTTTACGCGGGCGACAATCTTTCTTTCAATTTCGATCCGGCCATTCTTTCTCATGAAGCGGCCCTCCTTTGAACGACGAGCTGCGAATTACCGTATCGAGTTCGGAGTCGATCTTCCTTCGGCATCCCCGCAATTAGGATCAAGCGGCATTTGTACGTATTCATCCAGGAGTCGCGTTAGTTGCGCCACCGCGAATATCCCCAGCCCCCGCCACCGAGCAGCAAAAGAACCACTAGAACGATCAATATTGTTGACATGTTGTGACCTCATTTGCAAGAGGAAGCGGACTCGCCCTTGTAACGACTGTCCCACTTCTTCTCTGCACATGATCCTAAGAGTGGCCTCAGACGCTTGTCTGATCACAATGGATCAACATGTAAGGGAATATCGGCAACGTTAAGAGCTGCTCCCCCCAATGCAAGTCATCGGCGTGGTGAACCACAAAGCCACATCATGTGATTTAAGCCGCTTGGGAAATATGCTCCCAAGTTACCGCATAGACAAGATGTGAAGTAAGAAGCGGCCGATGGCAAGTTGCTACGGTGATGCACTCCCAGCCGAATCACACGCGACGGATGAGCCACACAATCAGCACTATCACAATAATTGTTCCTAACGCACCCAAACCTAACATAGCGCCTCCTAGCGGACACATAGGGCATCAAGGTTACCCATGCAGACACGGTAGGCCTGGATTCCGGCCGTCGTCTGATCAAAACCAGACAATAACACCGAAATCGAAATGGGATCTGTGCGCTCTCCGATTTGATTACCGTCTAACCGTCTCTGAACCATTTTTGGGACAGGGACAGAAGAATGGTCGGGGAGTGTTCGCCTGCCACTCCATCATTTATCCGGAATCACCATGTTGCGGAAGATCTTCCATGTCCCGTCCGGCCGTTCTTGCCAAGCTGTCAGATATCTTTCAACCAACCTTTTGCCTCCGCTGAATGTAGCCTCAGCCTCGCCCCATTCATAGACAAAGCTTCCTTGTTCCGTCGATCCCCACGTCTTCACGGCGGCAGAGCGCGCTCGTCCAAAGCTTTCGAGCTGCGCTGTCATATGCCGCTGGATTTGGAACCGTCCTCGAATACACTCCCCTGTGCGACCGCAATCGACCGCGTCTTCGGTATATGTTGTGGCAATCCGCTTCATGTCTCCAGCCTTTATCCCGTCGATCCAGGCCTGGTTTCCAGCATCGATCGCGACCCGTGCCGAGGCCGTCGGCGTTTGGCCCGGCGTGAGCATCGCTGCCGAAACCAGGCCACCCGCGGTGATGAAAGACCGGAGTGTTTTCATCGAAGGAATCTCCTCTCGCTTACTTGCACTTACAAGAGATAGAGTTCGCCTAAGCGAACTGTTTGGCAGGTCGCAAAATGAGGAAGACGCTGGCAAGGACCAAGGCGGTTCCGGCAAGGGTGCGAAGGGTGACGGGCTCGTTGGCGACGAAGTAGCCCAACGCGACGGCGACGATGGGGTTGACGTAGGCGTGGCTGGAGACGCGGGTGGCCGGCATGTGCGCGAGGAGCCAGACGAAGGCCGTGAAGGCTACGAGCGATCCGAAGACGATGAGATAGAGTTCCGCCTGCACGCCGCGCAGGGAGATGTGCGGGAAGGGGTGCAGCTCTCCGAATGCCGCGGAGAGTACGAGCAGCGCGGCTCCGCCGAGCATCATGGCAGCGCCAGCGGTGAGAGGTCGGGCTTTCGGGAGATCGAAGGATCGGCTGATGACTGCGCCCAAAGACCAGCTGAGACTGGCGGTGAGGATGGCGAAGCAGGGCAAGAGGCCGTAGGTTTGGCCGTTGCCGCGCAGGAGCAAAATGCCCACACCGACGAAGCCGATTAGCGTGGAGACGGCGACGGCCCAGCGGAAACGCTGCTGGCGGAGGATCAGCATTTCCAGGATCAGGGTGTCGATGGGGATGGTGGCCTCGAGCACGGCGGCGATGCCCGAGGGCACGTATTTTTGCGCCCAAAAGAGCAGGCCGTAGACGACGACAAACATGAGCAGGCCCATGATCGCGAGGTTGCGCAAATGGGGCGCAGTGGGGCGCGGCTCGCCTTTGAGGCGCATGAAGGCATAGAGAAGGGCGCCGGCGATGAGGAAGCGGGCTCCGGCAGCGAAGAGCGGGGGGAGTTCTTCGACAGCAATGCGGATGGCGAGGAAGGTTGTGCCCCAGAGAAAGTAAATGGCGAAGAAGGCGGCGATGATGCGCAAACGGAATGAGCCAGCAGTGGGGAGCGCGATCGGGTTGGTAACCACTGAATCACTCATAGACAGTTATCACTTTACGGATCGATGGATAACCTGTCAAGATGTTTTGAGGGGTTATTCGCGAAAATGCCGTCAGGGTTAGAGGCTCGTACGTTTGAATTGATTGCGGGAGATGCGGCGCTGGATCTGGTGAATACGCTCGACTGGCGATTTCGTGACAGCGGCACCGAGGAGTTGATCGGGGGCTACGACGATGTCGCAGGTTTTACAGAACAGACGGGCCGGTTGAGCGCAAAACAGGCGAAGGCTTTGCGGCGGGGGACGAGCACTTATGCAGGAAACCGCGTAGTTGGAGAAGTGAGAGAACTGCGGGAGGCATTGGCAGACCTTCTCTACTCGGGCTTGGACGGGATGAATTCTTCCGGTGCTTCGATCAAGACGCTGGAGCGTTTTTTCCAGCAGGCGCGGGAACAGACAAAGCTGGTTCGAGATGGGGCGAGGCTGCGATGGGAGTGGGCGGGCGCGGAGACGAAGGCGGAATTTCCGCTGTGGCTGCTGGCTCGTGCGGCTTCGCGGTTGATGCTCTCGGAAAATGTGCAGAAGGTGCGGGCTTGCGACAACCCCGCATGCCGGTGGCTATTTCTGGATACGAGCAAGAATCACACGCGGCGCTGGTGCGACATGAAGATTTGCGGGAACCGGATGAAGGCGCGGCGGTTTAAGGCGCAGCACAAGGCGGGAGTATAGTCCAGGATTTCCGGGCCTAAAGGCCGCAATTTCCGCTTCCCTTCTTCGTGGGGCTAAAGCCCCACGCTCCCTCCGTTCTCCCGCGTGGAGCCAGCGGTAAGTTTCCTCCGATCTCCTGCTTCGCGTTTTTGAGAGCTGAGTTTCGGAACCAAGCTTAGCCCTTTCGCTCCGGTAGACTGGGAAACGATGAGTCCGGGACAAAGGTGGGGGTGCGCTGTACTGGCGGGCGCGGTCATCGCAATGCTGGCAGGGTGCGGAACGCCAGGCGCGCCGCAACCGCCGTCGCTGAATCTGCCGGAGCGCGCGACGGATTTATCCGCGGTGCGCGCAGGGGACCAGGTATCGCTCTCCTGGACCACTCCCAAGAAAAACACGGACAAGCTGGTGATCAAGGGCGGTGTCGCAGTGCGTGTTTGCCGGCAGGAATCGGTGGGCCCATGCATCGATGCAGGAACGGTGACAATCGCTCCCGGGGCTGGGGGCTCATTTTCTGAAAGACTTCCTTCTTCGCTGGCGGCGGGCCCCCCACGCGTGCTGAAGTATTTTGTCGAATTGAAGAATCGCAAGGGCAAGTCGGCAGGGTTGTCTAATGCCGCGGTGACACTCGCGGGAGCACCCCCTGAAGCTATGCGTGGATTCACGGCGGAGGTGCGAAAAGCCGGGGTGGTGCTGAGCTGGACTCCGGATGAGGAAGAAGCGGCGGTGCGGCTGCAGCGCAAGCTTCTGACTCCGCTTGCAGCCAAGCCACAGCAGGGACTGATGGCGCCGCAGCCGGAACCGCTGGAACAGAATCTGCTGATCGAGGACGGGTCGCAGGGGCGCGCGCTCGACAAAAGCATTCACTTCGGCGAGACCTATGAGTATCGCGCGCAGCGCGTCGCGCGCCTAACGGTAGATGGCAAAGCACTGGAGTTGGATGGAGAACTTTCGCCGCCGGTGAAGGTCGACGCTGAGGATGTATTTCCGCCGGCTGTGCCTGCAGGATTGGCGGCAGTGGCGACGCTGGGCGAAAATGGCGGCGAGGCGGCGATCGATTTGAGCTGGTCGCCCGACAGCGAAGCGGACGTGGCCGGGTATGTGGTGTATCGGCGCGAAGGCGCCGGGGCGTGGGAGAGGATTTCTCCTGCCGAGCCCGTTGTGGGGCCTGCATTTCACGATGCGCATGTGCAAACGGGGCACACATACCAGTATGCTGTCAGCGCAGTGGATCAGGGCGGGCATGAGAGCGCGCGTTCAGCCGAGGCGCAGGAGACGGTGCCGAATCCTTGACAGTCGCGACGCAGGGGGGATGCGATGAAATATTGCCGGTTTGTGTTTGAGGGCGACCCTCACTATGGCAGGGTGGAGGAACGCGGCGGCGAGTTGTGGATTGTGGACTTGGTCGAGGCGCCCGAAGAAGATTTGGCCTACAGGGCGGCGCACGCACGGCCGGTCGTCGCGAAGGCCCTGGTGAAAGATGTGGCGAGTTTTGATTTCGAGCCGATGCCGCTGAGTGCGGCAAAGTTGCTTACGCCGGTAACGCCTTCGAAGATTGTGTGCGTGGGGCGGAATTATCGCGACCATGCGCAGGAGCTGGGCAACGAAGTTCCGGCGGAACCACTGCTGTTTTTCAAGCCGCCTTCGTCGTTGCTCGAACCGGGGGGCGTGGTCGAGATGCCTGCGGCTTCAGAACGCGTGGATTATGAGGGCGAACTGGCGCTGGTGATCGGACGGCAGGCGACCAAGATGAAGGCCGATGAGGACTGGCGCACCTTTGTCCGCGGCTACACATTGGCCAACGATGTCACGGCGCGGGATCTGCAGAAAAAGGATGGGCAGTGGACACGCGCCAAGGGGTTCGATACGTTTTGCCCGGTGGGACCGCTGGTAAGCGACGAGATCGATCCCGAAGCGGGTGTGGCGATTGAGACGCGTGTGAACGGCAATGTGCGGCAGCAGGGATCGACCAAGGATTTCATCTTTTCGATTCCGGAGCTGCTGCGGTACATCACGGCAGCGATTACGCTTGAGCCCGGCGACCTGGTGCTGACGGGGACACCGGCAGGGGTGGGTCCGGTGGCTGCGGGCGATCGAGTGGAAGTGACGGTGAAGGGACTCGGCGTGCTGAGCAATACCTTTTCGGCAGGCGCCCACTGATTTCGAATTCATATGGATGCAACCTCGGCCGCGCCAATGAATCCAAAAGAAGGTTACAGAGCGGTTCCATAATGAACGTGCCATAGTTGCGAGTTGCAAGGTGGCATCCTAATGAAATTGCCATACAGCGGCAGGAGCTTCGCGATACAGCAATTGCGAAACCGCTGTAAACTGAAATCCGAGCGCGCTCCCGAGCGCGGGCGCACCTTCCCCGAGGAGGAATCATGCCGCAGAATCTGCTGGAACAGTTGCGCAAGTTCACCACCGTTGTCGCCGATACCGGTGACATTGAAGCGATGGAGAAGTTCAAGCCCACCGATGCCACGACCAATCCTTCATTGATTACAACAGCGGCGCAGATGCCGCAGTACCAGCCAATTGTGGACAGCGTGCTGATGGAAGCGCGCAAGGAACTGGGTGAGAGCGCGACCGACCAGGATGTGGCGAATCTCGCTTTCAAGCGGCTGGCGGTGGCATTTGGCAAAAAGATTCTCGCCATTGTGCCGGGCCGCGTTTCGACGGAAGTGGATGCGCGGCTTTCGTATGACACGCACAAAACGATTGAGCTGGCGCGGGAGATTATCGGGCAGTACGATGCGGCCGGGATCAAGCGCGAGCACGTGTTGATTAAGATTGCGTCGACGTGGGAGGGCATTCGAGCCGCCGAAGTTTTGGAGCGCGAAGGCACTCACTGCAACCTGACGCTGCTGTTCGGCATACACCAGGCGGTGGCGTGCGCGGAAGCAGGCGTGACGTTGATTTCTCCGTTTGTGGGCCGCATTCTGGATTGGTACAAGAAGGACACGGGCAAGGATTTTCATGGCGCCGACGATCCGGGTGTGCAGTCGGTGACGAAGATTTACGACTACTTCAAGAAGTTCGACTACAAAACGGTGGTGATGGGAGCGAGCTTCCGCAACATCGGTGAGATTACGGAATTGGCCGGATGCGATCTGCTGACGATCTCGCCCCAATTGCTGGCGGAGCTTGAGTCGACGCAGGCCGATCTGCCACGCAAGCTTGATCCCGCAAAGGCCAAGGCTATGCAGATCGAAAAGATCCCCATGGACAAAGATACTTTTGACCGCATGCATAACGAAGACCGCATGGCCCACGACAAGCTGAAGGAAGGAATCGAGGGGTTTTCGGCGGCGCTGGAGAAGCTGGAAGGGTTGCTTGCGAATCGGCTGGCGGCGCTGGAGTCGCGTGCTCCGGCAGTGGCATAAGCTCAACGAAAATCGACGTCGAGCGGGCAGCCCAAATCGGGCTGCCCTTCTCTTTTAAGGACACGCGCGTTCGAATCGTAACCGCCTGGTGTGATTTACGGCATTGGCAAACGCGACAATTCCGATAGACTCCGTGTTACACAAAGTGAGTTCGAGGCCTTTTGAAGGCTGCTGAGCGGCGAATGCTTTGCAGAGGATTCTTGAAAAGGCCTTGCGGGACGCGGGCACCAGCTCCGGACTGCGCACGTTGCACCGAGCGGCCCTATAGGCCCGGCGCTGTGCGCGGCTAATGGAGGTGCGTATGCAAACCGAAGCTCATCCTCTCGAGTCCTTCTTCTATCACGCTGTACGCACCAGCTTTATCGACAATGTCGGCCTGGACGATCCCGAGATCGTCGAATATGTAGCGCACATGCTTTGCGAATTTTCTGAGCCGGACAGTCTGCACCGTTTGAAAGATGCGACGGGGCATCGTGTGGAGACCGTGGCCGAGATGCTGCGGGCTGCCGATCCGGTTTACGGAACAGCCGGTTCATTCGATGAGGAACGCAAGGTGCGCCAGTACATTGGCGATTATGCGATGTTCGTGGCCGGGATGCATCTGGATGTGATGGAATCTGCGCCGCACTACGAGATCGATCGTTCGATCGCGGACGAACTGATCAAGATCGGCAAGGAGAGTTACTTCATTGTCAGCCAGTTCAACGTGTTCGAATTTGAACAGGAAGCGCCGCTGTTTGCGCGGCTCTCGGAGTGTTTCGATCGTTGCGTCCTGGGGCTCGCGATGATACGAGCCGAACTTGGCGATCGGCGATATCTGACTTCCGGGCAAGCCTGAAGCGCGTGCCGAAATTGGATTGCGATGGAGAGGAAGGCGGCCGATTTTTCAGTTCGCCTGACCCGAAAGTTGTACTGGAGTTTGGATTCTCTTTGCAATCGTGACTCCAAAGTGCCAAGAAATGTTTGAACTCCCTCTTGGCAAACACAACATTTCGGTTAAGCTCTTTGTCAAAGCAATGTAAATAGGCAGTGGCTGGCTTTCCGGCAGCAACGCAATGCAACCCCGGCCAATGCCCTAACAAAAGCAGGCCGGCTGCGCGCGAGCAGCTGAACAGGAGGCGTGTATGGAGTCGCAAGCACACCCACTGGAGCCCTTCTTCCACCAGGCTGTACGCAACAGCTATGAGGGGAAGTTAGGGCTCAATGATCCGGACGTAACAGGCTATGTAGCCCATCTTCTCTGCGAGTTCTCGCAGGCTGACAAACTTTACAAAGTGCGCGATGCGATGGGGCACCCGGTTGAGGAGCTCGAAGCAATGCTGCTTGCCGCCGATCCGGTGAATGGCACGGCGACGTCGTTCGACGCAGAGCGCGCGCTGCGCAAATACATCGGCGATTACGCGCTGTTTGTCAGCGGCATGTATCCCGAGGCGATGGTTCCGGGGCGCAGAAGGCGTGCCGCGCATCCGAGCCTGGGCGAGCTGATTCAAGCGGGCAAAGAGAGTTATTTCATCGTGAGCCAATTCAACTTGTTTGAGTACGAGCAGGAGGCTCCGCTGTTTGCGCGTTTGTCGGATTCGTTTGAGCGGTGCATCCTGGGCCTTGCGCTGGTCCGGGAAGATCTGAACAAGCGGAAGGCGCTGCCCGCGCCGCTGGTGAACTAGGCACCTGCGTGCGGTGCGGCTAGCTTCAGACTCGGTTGGAGTTAGATTTGTGGTTTCCCAGGTCTCAAACGCGAGACCTCCGCCCCAGCGACATGGACCCGTCGCCAGGGACCCCGGGAGACCTGGGGCACCCATCGCAATAGGGATTGAAGAAGCGGGTCTTTGGATTATTCCGACCAGACAGCAAGCACGTTGCCCGCGCCGTCACTGAAATGGAAGCGGCGACCGCCGGGAAACTCGAAGGTGGCGACGATAATTTCGCCGCCGGCCTGAAGGATGGCGGCTTCGGTGGCCTTCAGATCCTGCGAATAGAGGACAACCAGCGGGGCGGATTTGCCCGGAGTCTCGCCGAGTTCGCCCTTGCGAAAGCCGCCATCGATGCCGGCGCTGGTTTTATCGAAGCTGATGTAGTCGGGTCCGAAATCCTGAAAATTCCAGCCAAAAACCTTCTCGTAGAAGCGCTTGCTGCGTTCGATGTCACTGGATGCAAACTCGATGTAGTTGATGCCATGGTGCTGCGCGGGTTGAGTCATTGCTTTCTCCAATTCTGGTTGGGATGCGCGGAATCGAGGGAGAGGCGGCTTGGGCTTCATCATGCGGACGCGAAGCGCAGGCGCACCTTTCCCAGGCGCACTGAACGCCTCCATCCACATTCCCTCAGAAGCACGAGAGTGCAGGTAGAGCCCGCTGATCGGTGGTCCAGCGCGGACGGCCGAGGTACGAGACGAAGGTAGCAAAAGCGCGCGGTCATTCAACTGGAAAATACGCCGCGTTACAAAATGTAGCGGCTGAGGTCGTGGTCTTTCACGATAGTCGCGACCATTTGCTTCACGTAGTCGGGAGTGATGGTGAACACTTTTTCGGGGCCGGAGGCGGTCATGCGCTCCAGATAAGGAAGAGGGGTAGAGGATTCGCTTTTGATGGCTTCAGAGAGCGCGGCGGCCTGCTCGCCTTCAGGTGCGCGGCGGGCGACATCGGGCGCAAGGAAGCTGACATCTTCAAGCACCTTTTCCATGATGGTGTGCAGGCGACGGGCGCCGATGTTTTCAGTGGCCTCGTTGACCTTGAAGGCGAACTCGGCCATCTCCCGCAGAGCTTCAGGTTCGAACTCGAGGCGCACACCTTCCGTTTCAAGCAGCGCCGTGTACTGCTTGGTGAGAGAGGATTTTGGCTCGGTGAGGATGCGGAGAAAATCCTCGACGGTGAGAGATTTCAATTCGACGCGGAGCGGGAAACGGCCCTGCAACTCGGGGATGAGGTCGCTGGGCTTGGAGACGTGGAAGGCACCGGCGGCGATGAAGAGGATGTGGTCGGTACGCACCATGCCGTAGCGTGTGTTGACGGTAGTGCCTTCGACGATGGGGAGGATGTCGCGCTGCACGCCTTCGCGGGAGACGTCCGGGCCATGGCCACCTTCGCGGCCGGCGATCTTGTCGATCTCATCTAAAAAGATGATGCCGCTCGATTCGACACGCTCGGTGGCGACGCGGTTAACCTGGTCCATGTCGATGAGGCGGCCCTCTTCTTCCTGGATGAGGTAGTCGAAGGCGTCGGCGACGCGCATTTTGCGCTTCTTGGTGCCGCCGCCAAAGATGTTGGGCAGCATGTCCTTGAGGTTCATCTCCATGTCTTCGAGGTTTTGGTTGGAGATGATGCCGAACTGCGGAGAGCCGCGCTCGCGGACGTCGAGCTCGACCATGCGGTCGTCGAGTTTGCCTTCGCGGAACTGCTGGCGCAGTTTCTCGCGGGAGCGCTGATGGCTATCATTGCCGGGGAGCGTGAGCTGATCGTGCTGGCCGGGCGGCGTTGCGGGCGGCGGGGGCAAAAGGATGTCGAGGAGGCGTTCCTCGGCGTTCATCTCCGCGCGATCTTCGACTTCTTCAAGGCGTTCTTCACGTACCATATCGATGGCGATCTCGACGAGGTCGCGGATCATGGACTCAACGTCGCGGCCTACGTAGCCGACTTCGGTAAATTTGGACGCTTCAACCTTGAGGAATGGCGAGTTGGTGAGCTTGGCGAGGCGGCGCGCGATTTCGGTTTTACCTACGCCCGTAGGCCCGATCATGATGATGTTCTTGGGCATGATGTCTTCGGCGAGATCGGGCGGAAGCTTCTGGCGGCGCTGGCGATTGCGAAGAGCGATGGCCACGGCGCGCTTGGCGGCCTTTTGACCGACGACGTGCTTGTCGAGTTCAGCGACAATCTCGCGCGGGGTCAACTCGTCGAGCGCGAGGTCTTGTTCTTCGGCGGATGCGGGCAGATAGATAGCCATACTTTTCTTCTTCAGAAGCGAATTAGCTCTTTAGTTCTTCGAATGTGACGCGATCATTGGTATAGATGCAGATGTCCCCAGCAATCTTCATTGCTTTTTCCGCAATTTCGCGGGCACCGAGATCGGTGTTTTCCATGAGAGCGCGCGCGGCGGCGGTCGCATAGCTACCGCCTGATCCAATGGCGGCAATTGGTTCGTCGGGATCGATCACATCTCCAGATCCGGAGATGAGGAAGGTCTGGCCCGCATCAGCAACCACGAGCAAAGCTTCGAGGTTGCGCAGCATCTTGTCTGTGCGCCAATCCTTGGCGAGCTCGACGGCGGCGCGATTCAGGTTGCCTGCGTACTGCTCGAGCTTGCTCTCGAAGCGGGCGAAGAGCGAGAAGGCGTCGGCGGTGGAGCCGGCAAATCCGGCGAGAATCTTGTCCTGATAGAGGCGGCGAATTTTTTTCGCGGAGTGTTTGAGCACGTGGTCGCCCAGAGTGACCTGGCCGTCCGCGGCCATCACCACCTGACCATTGCGGCGCACACAAATCACAGTGGTGGAGCGAATGCGGGGCCGGTTCGTCGTCTCAATCTTTGTTTCCAGGACCAAGGAAAAACCTCTAGCTATGCGGGTTCCGGAGTTACGGAACCCAAGAAGGCGCAGTCCTCAGTATAGGGCATGGCAGGCGGCGAGATGGTAAAGGAGGGCGCGTTCCTATGAGGCGACGGTTCGTGCTTTCCCAGGTCCTAACACGCCAGAGGCACTGGGGCAACTTTGGTCGTGCGCATTGAGGTTGGCAGATTTCCCACCCTTTCCGCAGAAACAAGCGGAAAGGATGGGGCACGGGCAGGAGTGGGTTTGACGCCTCTTTATTGTTTCTGCCAGATGACGCGGCCGGAGCGAATCACCATCTGTACGCGGGCGAAGTTGGTGAGGTCCTGGGCGGGATCGGCGGAGAGGATGGTGAGGTCGGCGAGTTTGCCGGGAGTCACGGTTCCCTTGGCGCGGGAGACGCCCATGCGCACGGATGGATTGGTGGTGAGCATCGCCAGCGCATCTTTCCATTCGAGGCCGCTCCGGCCCAGTTCGACAAATTCGCCGTCCGTAGAGTAGTCGGTCATGTAGCCGACGTCGGTGCCGAAGATGAGTTGGCCACCAAGGGAGTGAAAGAGGCGCACTTCATCACAGATGGGGTCCATGTAATGGGTGTCGGTGGTGACGGTGGACGCAAACATCTTGAGGGTCGGAATCATGGCCATGTTTTTGCGCACGGCTTCGGAGAGCAGTGCCTGATCGACGCCCTCGGTGTCATCGGCAGCGTGGGCCAGCACGTCGACGCCGCTGTCGATGGCGACACGGACACCGGCGAGGTTCGACGGATGCGCGAAGACGAGCTTGCCATTGAGATGGCTTTCTTCGACGGCCGCCTTGGCGATGTCGAGGGGCATGGGCAGGACGTGACCACGCTGAACCCAGGAACCGGTGAAGAGCTTGGTAATGTCCGCGCCGGAAGCGAGATTGCGGCGGACGATGCGGCGGGCTGAGTCGGGAGTTCCGGGCTGCGGCATTAGCAATTGGATCCAGGCGGGAGCGGTTTCTTTTATGTAGAAGGGGATGCCGTTGGGCGGGTAGAGCGGCGGCCCGGAGGAATAGATGTAGGGGCCGTTGAGTTGCACGTGCTCAATGCGGCGGCGTATCGCGAACGTGTCGGCGGGATTGGAGCCGGTGTCGATGACCGTGGTGAAGCCGTGGCTCAGAAACATGTCGGCCAGCTGCGCGTTGAGCAGGTCGTCTGATTTCCACTCGGCCAGGTTCCATTTGGGCTCCGTGAAGTGGACGTGTGCGTTCCAGAAGCCGGCAGTAACGACGCAATGATTGCAATGCAGGATAGTGGTGTCTGCGGGAACTTCGACCTGCGGGCCTACGGCGGCGATGAGACCGTCGCGGATGAGGATCGTGCCGTCCTCAATCGGCGGTTCCGTTGGTGAAATGTAGATATGCGCGTGTTGAATTGCGAGTGTTCCGTGCGCGAGTTTAAGAGGCGGATGCGAACCGTGCCGGGGAAAAACCTCAAGGGCCCAGAAAGCGCCGCAAGCCGCGACAAAGAGAAGAAGGACGAGAAAAACGAGACGAATGACCCAGCGGCGCATGGCGACCTCACCCTTTGCAAAGATATACGCATGGAGTGGACGGGCGGTTCGTCACACAATGACAAGTTTGACGGGCCCGGTTTGGGACAATAGGTTGGAAGAGTGCGGGGCCGTGGAATGGCCCTGAAGGAGCAGGAATGCAGAGCCGAACCTTTTCCCGGTTTTGGGGAGTGTTTCTGGCATTAGCGCTGACGGCGATGGCCGGGCTTGGTGCGCTGGGCCAGGACCTGAAGAGCTTTGAACAGAGGATCACGACGAAGGTGCTTCCAAACGGACTCACGCTGCTGATTTGCGAGCGGCCGGATGCGCCGGTCTTCAGCTACACGACGTTTGTGGATGCAGGCGACGTAAATGACCCTTCGGGCGAAAGCGGCTTGGCACACATGTTCGAGCATTTGGCATTCAAGGGGACGAGCCAGATAGGGACCACGGACTACGCCGTAGAGAAAGTGGCTCTGGCCAAGGTAGAAGCAGCGAACGATGCCTACGAAGCGGAGTATTTGAAGCCAGTGGGGCGCGACCCGCAAAAGCTGGAAGAGCTGCACAAGGCATTTGTCGAGGCGCAAAACGAAGCGCACAAGTACGTCATCCCGAACCAGTTCACCGAGGTGGCGCAGCGCAATGGCGCAAACGGATTGAATGCCGAGACGGGGCTCGATAACACCGAGTATTTCTGGTCGATGCCGCAAAACCGGCTGGAACTGTGGGCGTGGCTCGAGAGCGGGAGGCTGTACGACGTTGTGCCGCGCGAATTCTATAAAGAGCGGGACGTGGTAATGGAAGAGCGGCGCATGCGCACCGACTCCAACCCCATCGGGCGGCTAGTGGAGCAGTTCCTGGCAACGGCCTATGTGGCGCACAACTATGGACGGAGCGGGATCGGCTGGCCCAGCGAGGTAAGCCAGATCAACGCCACGGAGGCGATGGAGTTCCACAAGAAGTACTACGCGGGAGGGAACATCGTGGTGGCGGTGGTAGGTGACGTGAAGGCCGCTGACGCGATGCCCATGCTCGAGAAGTATTTCAGCAAGGTGCCGGGCGGCCCGAAGCCGGAAGAGATGACAACCGTGGAGCCGAAGCAGTTTGCGGAGAAATCGGTGGTGATTCGCGAGCAGACACAGCCGTTTTATATCGAGGGCTACCATCGGCCGAGTTATCGCGACCCGGACGATGCGGTGTTCGATGCCATTCAGGACATCATGTCCAACGGGCGCGTGGCGCGGCTCTACCGGAGCCTGGTGCGCGACCAGCAGATTGCCGCGGATGCCGAGGGCTTCAGTCCTTTCCCGGGCGACAAGTATCCGAGCCTGTTTTCGTTTTATGCGGTACCGCTGCCGGGACATACACCGGTGCAGATGCGGGACGCGATCCACAAAGAAATTGAAATGCTGAAGACAACCGATGTGACGGATGCGGAACTGGCAATGTACAAGACACGCGCCCGAGCCGATTTGCTGCGCGGCCTTGCCGATAATCAGGGACTGGCGAATGCGTTGGCGGAGTACCAGACGCGGTATGGCGATTGGCGCGAGTTGTTCCTGCAACTGGATAAGGTAGACAAGGTGACGAAAGCGGATATCAAGCGGGTGGCAAACCAGGTGTTTGTGACCTCCAATCGGACCAGCGCCGAGATCGATACCGAAGCTCCGGCGAGCAATGCGAAGAACGGAGGCGCGGAATGAGCCGGGGTGGACAGGGGATAGTGAAGAGTCGTCAGTTGTCAGTTGTCAGCGGTCAACTAGCTGGTCCAGTCCTCGTGGCTGCAGTTTGTCTTGGTCTGCTCGTACCTTTCGGGGCCAGGGCACAGGAGAGCAAGCCGTGGGAGCAGATTCCAGTACCGCCGCTGCACGCTTTCAATCCGCACCAGCCGAAGCGCATTGAATTGAAGAATGGCATCGTGCTTTTTTTGCAAGAAGATCACGAGCTGCCATTTGTGAATGGTTCGGTGCTGATCCCCGGTGGAGCGCGCGATGAGGATCCGGCCAAGGCGGGGATGATCGACCTTTATGGGCAGGCGTGGCGCACCAGCGGCACCGAAAAGATGGACGGCGATGCGATGGACGATCTGCTGGAGGCTAAGGCAGCGCACATTGAAACGGCCGGAGACATCGATTCGACAGCGTTGTCGTGGGACTCGCTGAAGGGTGATGCCGACCAGGTGTATGGGCTGGCGATTGACCTGCTTTTCCATCCGAGATTCAGCGAAGAGAAACTGCAGCTAGCCCAGCAGCAGGACGCGACCGGCATTGTGCGGCGCAACGACGACGAGAGCGCGATTGCGAGTCGCGAGGCAGCGAAACTGGTGTACGGCGCAAACAGCCCGTATACGCGCCAACCGGAGCTGGCCACCATTGGGGCCGTGACGCTGGCGGATTTGAATGCGTGGCACGACCGTTCGCTGAAGGGCAAGCTGATTGTGAGCATCAGCGGAGACTTCGATCCCGTAGCGATGGAGGCAAAGGTACGCGGAACTTTTGAAGCGTTGCCTCCGGTAAAGCCGCTACCGGCAAATCACGACGCGTTTCACGATTCGAACCAGGCCGTCTACTTCATCGACAAGGAAGATGTGAATCAGTCGAACGTTGAGATCGTAGGACTGGGCACCGACCGGCGCAATCCGGACGTGCCATCGCTGGCGGTGATGAACGAGATTCTGGGGGGCGGATTCGGAAGCAGGCTGTTCCAGAAAGTGCGTACAGAGCTTGGACTGGCATACGCGGTGGGCGGCGGCTACGGCTTTGATTACGACCATCCGGGCACGTTTCGTGTGATGGTGATAACCAAGAGCGCGTCGACTGTGGATGCAACGAAGGCGGCCCTGGCGGAGATCGGTGGAGTGAGTGAACGGCCCTTTACCGAAGTGGAATTGAAGCGAGCCAAGGACGACATTCTGAACTCGTTCCTGTTCCGCTACGACACGCGGGAGAAGGTGCTGGCCGAAAGCGTGCGGCTGGAGTTCTACGGCTACCCGGCTAATTATCTGGAGACCTATAAGGCAGCGCTTGAAAAAGTGACGCTGGCCGATTTGGGTGCAGTGGCCAAGAAGTATGTCCATCCCGACAAGCTGGCGGTGCTGGTGGTGGGGAACGGGCCGGAAATCAAACCGGGGCTGGACGAGTTAGGCTTGGGTCCGCTTCACCCGATCGACATCACGATTCCGCAGCCCAAGCAGGCGCCTGGGCAGGAGAACAAGCAGTGAGCAAGAAACATGCCGGCGGCCAGCAGAAAGAAGCAAATGTGGCCGTCGTAATTATGGCTGCGGGTAAAGGGACACGGCTGAAATCGCGCAAGCCCAAAGTGCTGCACGAAGTGGGCGGCAGGACACTGTTGAGCCACGTAATCGCTGCAGCGAGCGGGGTGGTCGATGCGAAGCAAATCTTCACCATCGTGGGTCACGAAGCGGAACGGGTGCAGAACGCAGTCGCGGAATTCGGTACACGGTTTGTTGAACAGCCTGAGCAGCGTGGAACGGGGCACGCGATCCAGACCGCTTTGAAGTCAATTACGGACTATGAAAACGTCCTCGTGCTTTCGGGCGATGTGCCGTTGATCCGGACGGAAACCATCGAGCAGTTGTGGCGCTTCCATCAGAAGGAGGATGCCGCCATGACGATATTGACGGCGGCGCCTGAGAATCCGAATGGCTACGGGCGGGTAGTGCGACGTAGAGCCGGATCGGCGGAAGTTGAGAGCATCGTGGAAGACGAGGCATTGACTTCGGCCCAGCGATCCATCAAGGAAATCAACTCCGGGATTTATGCATTCAAGACCTCGGCTCTCGAAGCGCACCTAGGCGACCTGAAAGCAAACAACGCTCGGGGCGAGCTTTACCTGACGGATATGGCCGGCGTACTGCGGGCTGCCGGCGAGCGCGTGGTTGCCGTGCAGGCGGAAGATGCTGCCGAAGTTCTAGGCGCGAACACGCTCGCTGAGTTGGCAGCGTTGGACGCGAGAATGCGCGCAACGACTGCAAACCGGCTGATGGAGGCAGGAGTCACGATCTTCCGACCCGATACGTGCGTGATTGACGCCGGTGTCGAAGTGGAGGCCGATGCCGTTATCGAGCCATTTGTGCAGTTACTCGGACGAACCAAGATTGGCGCGGAGACCCGGGTTCGATCGTTTTCAGTGATTGAAAACTGTACAGTAGGCGAGCGCGTCATCATCAGGCAGAGCTGCGTGTTAGCTGACAGCTCAGTGGGTGATGGCGCGGATATCGGACCGTTTGCCCGGCTGCGGCCTGGAAGCGAGATCGGCGAGGATGTGCACATCGGCAACTTCGTCGAAGTCAAGAAATCCAAGCTGCACGCTGGAGTAAAGGCGGGGCACCTCGCGTATCTGGGCGACTCCGAGATAGGTGCGGGGACAAATATCGGCGCAGGCGTGATCACCTGCAACTACGATGGAGTGCACAAACATGCCACGCGGATCGGAAAGGGCGTCTTTGTGGGCAGTGACTCAACCCTGGTGGCGCCGATTGCGATTGACGATGGAGCCTACATCGGGGCCGGTTCGTGTATCACAAAGGACGTACCGGCCGGGGCCCTTGCCGTGGGTCGGGGCCGGCAGGTGACCAAAGAAGGATGGGCCGAAGCACGACGCGCGCGGCGCAAGGCGCAGGAGCAAGGCTGAAGCGCCGGATTTGGAGGGAAGCAGCGACTGGCGCAGATAGTCGAAGGTTGAGGCTACGGCGGAGGGTCGATGAGCTCATCCAGGAAGCTTTCGGAGTCCATACGACTTTTGTGGGAGTAATTTGCTGGACAAGGTTGATTTAATTGATTTAATAGTTTGATACTTTGCTTGGAAAGGCTTGCACTGGGCCAGTGGGTGGCGTAATTTCGTCGTACGTATTGTCTTCAATAAAAAAGAGCGGCAGGTGCGGCAGGAAGTAAAGTGACCGGCCAAATCCGCCCACGGAACCTGACCCCGGGGCTCAAGTTGTGGTTCTCCCGTTTCCTGCGTAAGAGCTATGATCGTCCAATGAGTGGCGGGCGCCGGCTTTGCCTTCAATCGAACCGGTGGCCTTGGAGGAATTTGGCCCTCGCCGGCAGGGATGAATTAAGGGCCGTTGCAACGTAGGAGTGCAATGGGATTCGCATTGAACCTGGCAAACCTGGGTGGAAGTGCCCCCGCGATGCCTGCTCCAGCCAATCCGAAGGACAATGCAAGCGTGCGGACACGCAGGCCTGCGCGCGTCCTTGTGGTGGATGACGAAGCCCCCGTTCGATCCATGATTGGTGCGACGCTGCAACGCCAGGGGTACGATGTGCAATTGGCGATCAGCGGCTCCCAAGCCGTGGAGATGTTGGGGCAAGGGCCGTATGACCTGGTCCTGACCGACATCGTGATGCAAGATGGGAACGGAATCGCGCTTCTGGAGCGCATTCATGTGGACCAGCCGCACCTCCCCGTGGTGATGGTCAGCGCAATTCACGATATCAGCGTGGCGATTGACTCGATGCGCCGCGGCGCCTACGACTACCTCCTGAAGCCCTTTGAGCGCGAGCACCTGGTGGCGACGGTGCAGCGGGCGCTCGATCATCGGCAGGCACTGCAGGACAGCCATAACTACCAGCAGAATTTGGAACAGGTGGTGCGCGCTCGGACCGAGATGCTGCGCCAGGCGATGGAAGACCTGGAACACTCCTATGACGTCACGCTGGAGGCTTTGGGCGATGCGCTCGACCTGAAGGACTCGGAAACCGAGGGGCACTCCAAGCGAGTGACAGCCTACACGATCGCCCTGGCGCGGGCGATGGGGATTTCGCCGGTCGACATCAAGATCATCGCGCGCGGCGCGTTTCTGCATGACATCGGAAAGATGGCGATCCCTGACGAGATCCTGCGCAAGCCGGGCAAATTGACCGCGGAAGAAGAAGAGGTCATGCGCGACCATTGCACGCGGGGCTATCACATCCTGCGCAAGATTCCGTTTCTGAGCGAGGCGGCCGCTATTGTGTACACGCACCAGGAATACTTTGACGGGAACGGGTACCCAAGCCGCTTACGGGGCAACGAGATCCCTATAGGCGCACGGATTTTCGCGGTAGCTGATGCGATGGACGCGATCACAAGCGACCGGCCCTATCGCAAAGCGCGCAGCTTCGATGAAGCGCGGGAAGAGATTCTCCGCTGCTCAGGGAGTCAATTCGACCCGAACGTCGTCGAGGTCTTTCTCAAGATTCCGAATGAGCTTTGGCACGAACTGCGGGCGGAGATTAACGGGGACAACCGTCACTTTTCTAACTTTGATTTCTCAGGTGCATCCGCGACACAAGCCGAATAGGGCAATCTGAGGGACAAAGACTGGCCGAAAAGTTCGATCCTGCCAGAGGAATCATTGCAACGCACCGAGGGAGATGCTGGCGGTACTCCCTTGGATATACTCGGTTCCAGATTCTGAGATTGAATGCGATTTTCAGCTGCTCCGGCCGCTTCGAACCGCGTAACAGACGAGATCCCAGCCTTCAAGCATATGCGAGCGCAAATGCCAAGAGTAGTCTGGGCTCAACTCATGGATGAACAGAGGAATATTCCAAAGATGGTCCTGGAGATGATGGGCGGAGATGGTGAGGAATGGAGCGTTTCTCCGAATTAGGTCCTGCGTTCCCTTTAGAGTAGCAAGTTCCGATCCCTCGATGTCCATCTTTTATAAAACTGAGTGGTACATCCTGCAGAAGTGTGTCCAGCGCAAAGCTCTCGACTTCATGATCGCCATTACCCACTTGCGATGCGACCCCACTCTCCACATCCATCAGCAAACGCTCGTTAATCTCTCTGGTCGAGGCATGATATAAGGTAATGCGCTGGCGTATTTCCGGAGACAACAGGCTAACCAGGTTCGCGAGGTTTGCATAATTCAAAGGATCTGGTTCAAACGCAATCGCCCTATTGACGAGTTTCCGGTCTTTTCGAGGAAGAGACTTAGGGTGTCACCGTCGAAGGCGCCACAATCGACGAACGTCTCGTTCCTCCGCAGACTGAACAGTTCTTCTCGAAAATACATCGGTCCCGGAACTGGATCCGGGAGACATTCGAAATCACCTAGCAAACGATATCGCAATTGAGCGAGATACTCGCGACGGAACTCATCATCCGACGACAGTTGGTACGCTTTCCGAACTTTGTCAGATTGCAGAAGGATGCGGTGCGGGATCATGCAGATAGTGCGGTAAGAGCGAGGCGGGGAATTTCCAGAAAAGTGGAAGAAAAGGCGCAACCCTCTTACATCCGAGTTGGCGCAACTGTGGATGACATCCGTTCCGCGCCCTCTCCACGCCAAATGGTGACGACGAACACAGCGCGCGAACCATAGAGTTTGGCGCCCTCGCAAGGGCCGATCACTGAAAGCGCATCAAGTTTCTGTCCCCATCGTACATTATTACTGTCAACAAAGCAGAGCGGCTCGATCCCAATCTCGCGCAGACCAGCCAAGATGCGGCGACCGAGACTACCCGCACCGAAGAGTACCAATTCATCTGCATTACCGCCCGTCAATTCGTCAAAGGCCGACGCCTCACGCTGTTGCGCACCTTCGATACTTTCGGCCAACAACTCTTCAAGTTGCTGGTCAAGGTCTGCACTCAGACTAGGCATGAACTACTCCCTTCAAAACTAACGAGATTTCAGCTCCCAGCAGGTGCGGCCGCCATCGATCATCAGATTGGGGCCGGTCATGTAGGAGGATGCGTCTGAACATAGGAACAGGATTGCGCCCTGATATTCATCGCGATTGGCCATGCGCGCAATGTGGATCAACTGCTCGAGCCGGTTCAGAAAAGTTTCCGGCTGGCCATTGAGACACCGCCGGGAGAGATTGCATTCACGCGAATGTTGGTGGCGCAGCGTGCTGGCAACGGGCTGGAAGTTTCCCAACGCTGTGATGGAAATGGGGTACCTTATATTTCGGCAGGCACGGGATTGCCTTCAATTAAGGTCGGAGATGTCGTTGAGCCTTCCCCGTAACTCCGCTTGCACGGCCCTTAGCACGGGACCTGTTTCTACGGTTCTCCGCGGAAAAAATAGAAGATCGAATCATCAACAACTTCCGAATAGTGATGAAATGCGCAACGCCATTCACTGTCCGTACCAAGAATTGCGGAGACCTGGTTCGGAATGTCCACGAAGTCGTTTGGGAGGTGGTACGAGGCGATGGCGATGCAACGCGAACCTCGCAGCAACGATTGCGCGCCGGTCAAAGCTGGCGCTTCGGCGCCCTCAACATCAAATTTGACATAATCATAGTGGCTCGAAGAAGTGATGTTATCGAGCGCGTCCGCGTCTATGGTGCCCATTGCGTCTTCTGTAATGACCATCATGCCATTCGGCCAAGCCCGGCAATTCAATTTCGTCTTATGGCTCCACGCTGCGCCGTTAAAAACCCTGTTCTTCAATCCGCTGTTACTCGCTGCAACCTGGATTTTCGAAACGAGAGCGGAGTTGGGTTCGACAGCAAGAGTGGATTCAAGGCTTGGAAATGCGGCCTTCATGCTAATGAGTGTGTCCCCGTCGTACGCGCCGACGTCGCAATACGAGCGAATATTTGTGACTTCTGCCGGCGGTATCCACATCTGCGAAACAGGTTTCCTTGTGGAGGCAATGTGCCGAACATCAAGCGACGCGCGAAAAAGAAGAACATTTAGGAAGTCTTTCCGGCAAGATTCGTCGATCTTTTTGTATATGCGATACAGCTCATTGGCCAACCTCAATACAGCTTCTGTAAACAGGCGCGCTTTCCCATAGCCGCAGATTAGATCGAACGAATAAAAACCCTCGGGCAGCGAATAGGCGGGCCGGGTCAGCCCCGCCAAGATACTCAGTTGCTCTTGTCCTGCCGCGACAATCAGCGGTAAATCAAGCGTCAGGTCTGACGTCGTCTTAAAACCTTCCGCTGCGGCACTTTCGACGGCGCCCTTAGCGTTGTCATAAACTAGACAATCAATTCCTGCCTCTCTTAATTTGTATGCGAATTCCCTTCCCTTCGAACCAAACGAGTACACAATAACTGTCTTTTCTTTTGAAAGCGATTCGATGGAAGCCTGTCGATCGTTCTGAAAATATTCATAAGCTGCGTGCAACTTGCCGGAAAATTCGTCCTGACTAAGCCCAGAGAAAGTCATCGTGTCCTATCTTCGGCCAGAAGTCCTGGTCCCTCTCTTTTGAAATCTATCCGGTATCCCATTCCTGAGACAATATAGTACCAAAGCATTGCGACTTCCTGTGCAGGCTGCGAGACCTCGTGGATGCGGGCGATTCCTTGAAGAAAAGATCGTTTGGTTGTTCAAGGAGATCAGAAGCGAACTTATTGTAGCTTGCGCCGCGATTTAACAAATTCTCCAAGATAACATCTCTCCTAACAATCCCGCGGAGAAAGCCTAACTCGATCCGGCGCGGATAACATCCTCAATTTCGACCAGGCCCTCTGTCTAGGCCGGATATGGAGAACTTATTACTCCACCGCTTCAAGGGTCAAAAAAGGAAATTCATCTTCGGGTCGAAGGCGCCCATAACTTCTCCCGAAATCCGTCGATCACTGTGAAGTAGCATCTCTAAGTCTCATCATGGAATGTTGTTCAAACGCTGCTCATCTTTCGCATTGAGCGCGCTCAAGTGGAACGGCATACATGACCGTCTGAAATCCGTCGCCTTCATAGCCTCGTAGGTAAAGTCTGTGCTTCGGCAACATCTCCCGAATCAGAAGCGGAATGCGCCAGATATCGCTTTGCGTGTGGTAGACGCAGATGGCCAGGATGGGCTGGTCGCGCTTAATGACATTTGTTCCGCCCCGGAGGGCATCGTATTCTGCGCCTTCGATATCCATCTTGATCATAGTGACCGGAGTAGTGGAAAACAGCTCGTCGAGAGGAAGACAATCAACCTCGACCCCGCCATCGCTACATATCTTTGAATCAACCGTCCCGGTGGTTTCAAACCGCACCCGTTTATGTTCAGCTCCGACGGCACAGGGATGGATCTGGATCTTGCTAGAAACCGCTGGGCGCATCTGATGCAAGTTGGCATTGAGTTTCTCCAGAGACAGTGGATCAGCCTCGATGGCATGGACTGTCCGAAAGGCGTTACCTACCCGGACAGTTAACTGCGCGATTGTATCGCCGTCGAAGGCACCGCAGTCAACGAAGACCTCCTGTGGCAAGATCGAAAAGATATCCGCGGGAAAATAGGAATTCTCATTCGGGCGACTAGGCAAATAGGACGCATCGCCCGTAGCATACCAGTGGACGTGCGATCTGTAGGTATCAAGCGAAGTTTCATCGGACCAAAGGTCCTCAGCTGCCAACACCTTCTTTGCGTCTTCATAGACTTTATGGGGAAAATCGTTCAGCAGGTGAGGCAGGAAGGTCTTTGCAAATCGCCAATAAACGGGTGAATAAGTGGAGACGAACTTGCAGCCCAATCCTTGCAGTTGCGCCAGTGTTTCCACATACCAATGAGCTGCATTCCAGATGGTTACAACAAAAAGCGCATCCGCACCATAACGAGCGGCTGCATCGGCAGGAGACAAGAGAGGGCATCCGTCAAACAAGGAACCCCAGCGTTGCCGATTATTATCGCAAATACAAAGCGGCTCGATACTGATGCCACGCAGTTCCGCGAGAGCGCGCCGGCCAAGACTGCCGGCGCCGAACAGAACCACGCGGCTGTGAGACAGGTGGATCAGCCGCTCCAGAGTGGTTTGCTCTCGCTCGACGACAGTCGCTATCGGCTCCTGCAGCAGTTCTCTAAGTGGAAGCATCCGATGAATCCTCCTTCTTGTGCATTCATTGTTGACGAGGTTGGAAAGCCTATTCCGGCAGCGGCTTCACGATCATATTCGCGAGGAATTCTTCACGGGGCAGAAACGGGAACATATCCTCCAATGGTTTAGAAACAAAGGAACCATCGGGCCTTTGGTATGACTGAAGGCGGGGAGCGCGGACTTCATCGGGGATCACGTGAACATCCACCACTACAGGTCCTTCCATCTGTAGCACGCGACGAACGTCTTCGCGCAGGCATTTCTGGTTCTGAATCACCACAGAAGGAATGTTGTAGGCATCGGCCACTCTGCTTAAGTCGGGAACCGTAAGTCCCGTGCGGCTATCGCAGCCGATATTGGGTTTGCCGAAATAACCCGTTTGGGAAGCACGAATGGAAGCATATCCGCCGTTGTTCAGGATGAAAAACTTCACAGGAAGTTTCAGCCGAGAAGCAGTCTCCAGTTCCTGAATATTGAATTGGAAGCCGCCGTCACCGTCGACCAGTATCGTCCGTCTGCGCCCGCCGCCGATGCAAACAGCCAACGCCATGGGCAAGCCATAGCCCATGGCGCCCAGTCCCGCTGTATGGTAAATGCGCTGACCGTTGCGCGTGGGACATGCGAGAAGAAAGATCTCGATCCCGGCGCCTGAACTGCCCGAAACCAGCAGGTCGCGCGGATCGGACTCGGTCCCGATGACTTCGGCAAGATGGAAGATACTCACCTTGCTGTCCGGGTTCCGGTGCTCCTCGGTCACGACAGGGTAACGGGTCTTCCAGTCTGCGCAGCGTGCATCCCAGGCAGAGTGGTCGCGCAGCCGGATGATCTGTTTCTGCCGCAATAGTTCCTTGAGGAATTCCTTCGCGCCCGCACAAATGGGCTGCTGGAGGTGCGGGTGCAGCTTTGCCAGTTCCGCCCTGTCGATGTCCACCGCTGCCTTATGCGCTTCGCGGGCGAGATTGTGCGGTGCATACCCGGTGATGGCAAAGTCGAGACGCACCCCGATGGCCAGAAGGAAATCGCAGTTCTGCAAAGCAAAATTGGCCCCGCGGGCCGCCACTGAGCCTGGCCTCCCCACAAAAGTCGGCTCATCGCTCGGCACCATATCTGCGGCGCACCAAGTGGCAACAGAGGGGATCCCGAGCAGATGGCGAAGCTCTTCAAATTCCTCAGTGGCGCGCGCCAGGCGTATGCCATTGCCGGCAAACAGCAGAGGCCGCTCAGCCTGGTTCAGCTTCTCAATCAGCCTCCCGACTTCCTGCTCCAAGTTCTTATCGCCGGGATGTTCCGCCAATTCTTCCGGGTCAAAGCCAGACAAGGTGGACGGGGCTTCAATCGGGGAAGCCTGGACATCGAGGGGGATATCGATCCATACAGGACCGGGGCGGCCGTTTAGCGCGAGATAGACGGCCTTCTCCATATGGTAGCGGATGTCCTTCGGTTCGAGAACCGTTACGGCATACTTGGTAATCGGCTTCACGATCGAAACAATGTCGACCTCCTGAACGCCGAGTTGGCGCATGCCGAGTGCCCGGCCCTCTTTGTCGAACATGCGATCGGGCCGTTTAACCTGGCCGGAGACGATTAGCATGGGAGTTGAGTCGAGCCAGGCTCCAGCAACCCCCGTGATAGCGTTTGTTCCTCCCGGCCCAGTCGTCACCATACAGACGCCTAGGTGATTAGTGACCTTGGAATAACCTTCAGCGCACATCGCACTGGCCTGCTCGTGCGAGTTGCAGACAGGTTCAATTGCAGTCTCCGCACCGAGCGACTGGTTCAGGTGCATGGCACCGCCGCCGGTGACGAGAAAAACATGCTTCACGCCCTGGTCGGCAATAAAGCGCACAACGTAGTCGGAAAGCTTCATGATTTAGTCCGTAATATAGTTCAGGAACGATCGTTGAAACTCTTTACGCTCTTGAGATAACTTCCAGAGCATGCAGCCCCCGGGCAGCAAGAATTGCGTCCATCAGCTCCCGAACAGCACCGTTACCGCCTAGACCTTTTGCGATGAAATCAACCCTGGCGAGAACCTCACGAACGGCATTCGAAGGGGCGGCGCAGTAGCCGGCAATCTGCATGGCAGGCAGATCGTTGATGTCATCTCCCATATAGCAGATTTCCGACAGGTCGACGCCGACCGACGTTGCAAAGTCGCGTACGGCAGTAGCCTTGTCGCGGCAGCCTTTCACCACGTGGCGGATATGCATTTTCTCAGCATATCGATCGACAAGGGGGCTACTTTCTCCCGAAATGAGGGCCAGTTGCAGCCCTGCGCGCTGTGCCAGTGAAACGCCCATGATGTCAGCGAAGCAAAAACGCTTCCATTCTTCGCCATTAGGGCCCCACCAAACGCCGCCATCGGTGAGCACGCCATCCACGTCCATTGCAACGGCTCGGATCCGATCCAAGCCGCTGTTATTTCCAGAATTCTCCTCACGCATGCCGGCTCACACCGCGGCGCCGACGCGGCGAAGTTTCTTGATGATCGGCATTTCGCGCTCGTAGACCCGCTTGATGCCGTCGCCCCTTGACTGCTCCCAAAGGCGGATATCGCGCACCAGGCGAGAGATGCCGTTCGGCTCCAGCGACGCGGCCTGGTCGGAGCCCCAACTGGCACGGTCCGTTGTAATGTGGCGTTCCACGCAGCAGGCGCCAAGCGCAGCTGCACAGACGCTGCTGGGGATTCCGGTCTCGTGTCCGGAGTAACCGACTGGCACACCATAGCGCTCGATCATTTTAGGGATTGCACGAAGATTCAGTTCGTCGTAATTCGCCGGATAAGTACTGGTGGCGTGCATCAGGACTAGGTTTTTCTTGCCCAGAACCTCGACGGCATGGTCAATCTCATCGTACGTGCTCATTCCTGTGGAAAGAATGATCGGCTTCCCGGTCTTGCGTATATGCAGCAGCAGATTGTCGTCGGTGAGCGACGCAGATGCGATCTTGTAGACGGGCACAGAAAACCGCTCGAGGAAATCCACGGATCCCTCATCCCAGGGCGAGGCGAACCAGCACATCTTGACCGATTTGCAGAACGCATCAATCTCTTCGTACTCTTCCTGCTCGAATTCGAGACCAAACTTGAGGTCGCCATTTGTCGGGCCAAAGGGATTCTCGCGCGGCTTGGCCAATTCTTCGGGAGAGTACACGACTTCGACCGTGCGCTTCTGAAACTTTACGGCGTCACAGCCGGCAGCTATGGCCACGCTGATCAAACGCTTCGCGAGATCCACGTCGCCGTTGTGGTTGATTCCGATCTCCGCGATGATGAAGCAGGGTTCATCGTCGCCAACCAATTTGCTGCCAATTTTGACTGCGCTCATGGAAATACCCCTCGTGGTGTTGCATTCAAACAAGGGCTGAATCTGATGTGTAGAGATATATCGAAGTGTGTCTGCATGCCATTGTCGAATTTATCAAAGGTCGGACAGCAAAGGCATCCTTTATCTTGAGCTAATGGGTACGTAGATACCACATTGACACCGGGGTAATGATGTGGATGCGCGATCTAGACGACGCGTCCAACGGGCTCATGGATACCGCGAAAATGCGAATCAATGCGTCTCAAACTTCAATCCCTTCATAAGGATCCTGCCACCGTTGACCTAAAGTTAAACTGTGCATGGCAAAGCCACGTCGATTTATGCTGGAAGCGTGAAACCCATCGCTACCCGCGACCTTGAGCACATCCTGTCGAACACACGACAGCTTTGGGAAAGAGCGGGCGGCAAGCGCATTTTCCTGACAGGTGCGACTGGATTCTTTGGCGCCTGGCTGCTTGAAAGCCTGGCCTATTGCAATCGCGAACTGCAACTCGAGATTGGTGCAACAGTGCTCTGCCGCAACCCCGAAGCGGTTGCTTCGCGAATGTCGCATCTTAAGGGCGAGACTTCGATTCGACTCATCGCTGGAGATATCAGCAATTTCAGTTTTCCGAACCAAGACTTTGAGTTCGTGATCCATGCTGCGGCTCCGACCTCAGGCGCTGAGGCTGCCCGGCCACTGGACTTGCTTATGACGCTGTTGAGCGGTACGGCGAGAACGTTGGAATTCGCGAAGACGGGGAACACAGAATCGTTCCTCTTCGTGAGTTCGGGAGCTGTTTATGGACCTCAACCGGAAAATTTGAGCCACATCCCGGAGAATTATCGGGGGGGGCCCGACTGCCTCAATCCAAATGCGGCTTACGCCGAGGGTAAACGAGTCTCTGAGCAGATGTGCTCTCTCTATGCCCATGGCTCCGAGACTCGGTTCTCAGTTGCGCGGTGCTTCACTTTTGTTGGTCCGCACCTGCCGCTGAATCGGCACTTCGCGATTGGGAATTTCATCGGAGATGCTTTGGCAGGCAGAAACATCTCCATCCGAGGTGACGGTACGCCGATGCGCTCCTATCTTTACGCAGCCGACCTAGCAATTTGGCTGTGGACGCTCCTGCTCTCAGAATCCGAATTGCGTGCCAAGCCCAGAGTTTTCAATGTCGGTTCGGGGGATGCTATCAGCATCCGCGATCTTGCACTCACAGTGATCGACGAACTCAATCCCTCACTCGATGTTGAGATTGCGGCAGAGCCGGCAGCTGGTCCGCAGCAGCAGTATGTACCCGATGTGAGAGAAGCAGGAACACGTCTCGGCTTACGACAGACGATTGGGCTCCGCGAAGCCATCAGGCGTACGGCGGATTGGTACAGCTAAGCTCGCCTCTGGGAACGAAGAGGCTACATTGAGCCCGCTTGGACAATTGGTGGAATTAGCTCGCCATAGAGATTTCCGGTTTACCGGACGGCTGTAACGGTCGCGGCAATAGGAAGTGTCGCCCTCGGCATTGATTTTGATTCTGAGACGAAATTGGAAATCGTTCCAGAAACAAACTCAAGCATGGTTCGTGTGAGCCCCGGAAACACACCGATCCAGAAAACTTGATTCATCGCAAAATCGGTGTTGGGCAGGTCGCCAACAGCTCGGTACTCGCATCCTTCATAGGCGGGTTGGCGAAGTAGATTGCCCCCGAACAGAAGGCGCGTCCCAATCTTTTTTCCTTCAAGCGCGCCCGTCAACTCCTCGCGGCTAAAGGGCGCATCCTCACGAACTCCAATGGGGAAGCCGAACCAGGACGGGTCCGAACCGGGAGTGGCCGCAGGCAGTACAAGGCAATCCTCCAGCGGCTTGAGGGCCGCGTGCAGGAATCTGAAGTTTTCCTTGCGCCGTTCAATGAAATGCGGCAATTTACCGATCTGCGAGGCTCCCAGAGCCGCCTGCATGTCAGTAGCCTTCAGGTTATAGCCGATGTGAGAATAGGTGTATTTGTGATCGTATCCGCAGGGTAGAGTTCCGAGTTGCCAGTCGAAACGCTTGCCACAGGTATTGTCTTTGCCGGGATTGCACCAGCAATCGCGGCCCCAGTCACGGAAGGACTCGATCAGAACCTTCAGGTTGGGCTTGTCGGTAAGCACCGCGCCGCCCTCGCCCATGGTGATGTGGTGCGCCGGATAGAAGCTCAGCGTGGAGATATCGCCAAATGTGCCCGCGCGGCGCCCCTTCCAGGTCGAGCCCAAGGCATCACAGCAATCCTCAATCAGCCACAGGTTGTATTTGTGAACGAATGCCAGGACCGCATCCAGGTCAAAGACATTTCCAAGCGTGTGGGCTATGAAGACGGCCTTCGTTTTTTCGCTGCGGGCCGCTTCGAGCTGAGTCACATCGATTTCGTAGGTCGGCAAGATGACATCCACGAATACGGGTACTAGCCGATTCTGGATAATCGGATTCACCGTGGTTGGAAAACCAGCCGCCACAGTGATCACCTCATCCCCGGGCTTCAGCCTGCGGTCTCCTAGTTTAGGTGAAGTGAGTGCACTGACTGCCAGGAGGTTGGCAGACGAGCCTGAGTTGACGAGCGATGCACTGCGGACTCCGACGAAGCGGGCAAGTTTACTCTCAAAGTCCTCGGCAAAACGGCCGGTGGTGAACCACGCGTCCAGAGCCGAATCGACTACGGCGCTGACGTCGCCGCCATCGATCACTTTGCCGGAAACAGGGATCGGCGACTGACCCGGTATGAATTCTCCCGAATTTGATGTCTCCGCGAAGTATTGAGCAGATAGCTCGAGAATCTGCTTACGAAGGCGTGTCGCGTTATCCGTCATGATGGTCCGAAATCTAAGGATACAGAAACGGAGCGTTCGCGGGAAAGTGCAATGTATGATTAGGAATCAGCTACCTTAACGAGCCACATTTTGATTGCTGAAGGGAATGCGCATTCCAGGGTCTAAGAGGCGGAAATGAAAGCGGTTATTCTGGCGGGTGGGCTTGGAACGCGCCTGAGTGAAGAGACAGGTTTGCGTCCTAAGCCAATGGTTGAGATCGGTGGCCGCCCGATTCTTTGGCACATTTTAAAGATCTATTCGCAGCACGGCATCAACGATTTCGTAATTTGCTGTGGATACAAGGGCTATTTAATCAAAGAGTACTTCGCGAACTATTACCTGCATATGTCCGACGTCACTTTTGACGTGCGTGAGAACAAGATGCAGGTGCATCAAAGCGTTGCGGAGCCCTGGCGCGTCACCCTTGTGGATACTGGAGAGAACGCCGGCACTGGCGGACGGCTAAAAAAAGTCGCAGGGTACCTGGAAGGCGAAGACGCTTTCTGCATGACTTATGGTGATGGCGTGAGCGACGTCGATATCTCCGGCGCAATCGAATTCCACCGGGGCCACGGCAAACTCGCGACCGTCACCGCGGTGCAGCAGGCTGCCCGTTTCGGAGGGTTGGGAATCGAAGGAACGGCCGTTCATTCATTCCAGGAAAAACCTAGGAGCGAGGGAGGTTGGATCAATGGCGGTTTTTTCGTCCTTTCCCCCGCGGTACTCAAGGAGATACACGACGAGAGCACGATGTTTGAGATGGGGCCTTTGCAGGGCCTAACCGCGCAGGCGCAGGTGCAGGCATTTTTTCATCGTGGCTTCTGGCAACCGATGGACACACTCCGCGACAAACACAGACTGGAAGAACTCTGGGCGAGCGGGAGGGCACCGTGGAAGACGTGGTGAATCCATGGCAGGGACGCCGCGTATTCGTGACTGGACACACCGGCTTCAAAGGGAGCTGGCTTTCGCTTTGTCTGGCTAGCAAAGGAGCGCGGATTCGGGGATACGCGCTTGACCCAGCGACGCAGCCAAATATGTTTACGGCAGCGCAGGTAGGCGATGTTCTGGAAGACGTTCGCGGCGATGTGCGGGACTATTCCAGCCTCGAAGCCGCGATGACCGAATTTGCTCCCGAAGTTGTGTTTCACCTAGCAGCACAGCCGCTTGTGCGTCGCTCTTATGCCGACCCTTTGGGCACCTACGCAACCAACGTGATGGGCACCGTCCACGTTTTGGAGACTGTCAGGAGGACTTCAAGCGTGCGGGCGGTCGTCTGTGTGACGACAGACAAGGTCTACCAGAATCAAGAATGGGTCTGGCCCTATCGTGAGACGGATCCGCTGGGCGGATACGACCCCTATGCATCGAGCAAGGCGTGCGCCGAAATCGTGAGCGCCGCGTATCGCAACTCCTTTTTCCCGCTGGACCGCATCCAAGAGCACCATGTCGCGCTCGCCACGGCGCGGGCCGGAAATGTCATTGGCGGAGGGGATTGGTCGGAAGATCGATTGATTCCAGATCTGATCCGCGGGTTTCAAGCCAAAAGGCCGGTGCTCATACGGAAGCCGAATGCAATTCGCCCATGGCAGCACGTGCTGGAGTCTTTGCGGGGCTATATGATGCTCGCCGAACGGCTACTCGCGCAGCGGGTGCAATTCGCCTCTTCGTTCAATTTCGGACCTGGAGACGAAGATGCGTGGCCGGTCGAGCAGATTGCCACAAAGCTTGCCAGCATGTGGGGTGATGGCGGATCTTGGGAAAGTGATGCCGCACCCAGTGTGCACGAAGCCCACGTTTTGAGGCTCGATACCAGCAAGGCTCGCGCGGAACTTGGTTGGCGACCCTTGCTCGGAATTGAAGTGGCCTTAGCGTGGACAATGGCGTGGTACAGCGCGTGGAGAGAGGGCGCGGATATGCGACAAGAGACTCTATCCCAGATCGCCTTATATGAAGAACGGCTGCGATGAGAACGATGTGCACAATCAGATTCAGTGTGTTCCACATACAAGAAGGGGAAGCCAGATGACATGTCGGGTCTGTGGAAGCGACGACACGAGCACGCTGCCAATTGGACAATACGCAGATTTCTTCCGTTTGCGCATCGACACATCTAAAGATAAGTTCCGCGTTTTTTCGAGAGCCAGTTCAATTCGCTAAATCCGATGCCATTGCCAATTCGGGCATTGAGGAAGATAGGCAGATTGAATGTCATTGTTATAGCCGAGGCAACTTATCTCCGAGCCCACAAACAGGAACAATTCCTTCTGATATCAGTGCTGGGAGCCGTTCTAGTCGCGTGTTCGACTTTTTTCTTGGAAGAACCTACGGCGCATTTGGCATAGTGACAGGGTCCTTGCTCGTCGGTCTAACCACAGGGCTGCCGCTGGGCACATACACATTCCTCAAGTACCGGAGGATTTGGCATGCCCAATGCCCCCCTTGCTCACGATTGCAGTGCCGACGTATAACCGGGCGCAGTATCTTGATCAGCTTATTTCGAAGGTACTGGAGCAAATATCCGACGATGCGCGAGTGGAGCTAATCATCTCAGACAATGCTTCACCAGACACACCTTTGAAGTCGTAAATGGATATCTGAACCGAGGGGCTGCGATTCGCTATATTCGGAATCAGACTAACGTCGGCGCGGACCGCAATATCTTGCAGTGCTATGAGCAGGCCTCAGGCAGATATGTGTGGATCCTGAGCAGCGCTGCCTCGATTTTGCTTACAATGAACCTCGCAAAGGTATGTTCGTTGATCAGAAATGGATCAATCTCGCGCCTTGCTTCTTCGAGAACGTTAAGATTCTGAAACAACCCGGCTGCAATATGGCCTTCTGGAATCTCCACGAAAGACATCTGTCTTCTGAGGGCGGGGTCCAATGCGTATCCAAACGCCTACTTCGACCAGCTTGGTGCCCCAAGGTTGCTCGCTGGTTCTTAGATCAATCCGTCCGAAAAGCCGGATGCGGACCCGCATTTCCGGGGGTGTGGGAGAGGAGGAGGCGACTCTCTCCCCTAGCCCGATTGGCTCGCCGGTTGACCTGTTGGGTAACCTTCTCATTTCCAGCTTCTGGGGCTGCGCATCTCCGAGTTTCATGCCCTATGATCCGGACAGGACAATAAACGCGAATTCCAAGGCACAAATGTATTTGGAAGCAATCGGAGTCGATGTGTGTAGAACGGCGACACGTGGCTCTCCTTCATTGATCGGAAATCCTGCGGGGTAATCGCGGATCCGGTTCCGACGCGGAAGGTATCCACAAAGTGAATTGTTGGTCCAGCTATCGCCGATAGATACTGGCCTTGCCTCAATAACGCTGTTTCTCCAGCGGACTGGGAATCTCGATGATCGAAGTATCGAGCTGCGTAATTTGCGAAGGAAGGATCCGTGAGCTCAAACGTGCCCTTGTTGCCCCCTTCCTCGACAAGCGCATTTGGAACAGGACTCCGTTCTGTGTCGGTCTCGTGAAATGCGATATATGCGGATTTATGTTTTACAACTCAAGACCCGAGGAAGCCGAGCTGCAACGCGAGTACAGCAACTACCGATCAGAAGAGTACTTGCAGTTGCGCCACTCTTTTGAGCCTTGGTACACGGCCAAATTCAACGCAGATCTTGCATCTGCCGCACATTACCAGCTCCGCCGAGCAAAACTTGTTCCGATTCTTCGGGAGAATTTGAGCAATCGAAAGATCAACCGAGTTTTGGACTATGGAGGCGATCATGGGAGCCTCGTTATCGGGATATTCGATTCTGCTGAGCTTTTCCTCTACGACATTTCCGGAGCAGCCGCCGCCCCTGGGGTTACCCCGACGAGTGATCCCGCCGGATGCAAGGCGGATTTGATTATCAATAGCAATGTTCTTGAGCATGTGGGTTTCCCGCGAGTCTTGGTGAACGAAATCCTTCAAGCTGCGCCCGAGGGAGGCTTGATATTTCTCGAGGTTCCATGCGAGCAAGCCCTTGGATTGAAAAGAATCGCTCGCCGCGTCGCACAGATTGGATTAATGACCCTGGCGCGCCCATCGCTAGCACCCCATGTCGTTCGGCCCGCGAGCCTCTACATGATGCATGAACACATCAATTACTTCACTGAGCACTGCCTCGCTACGCTCGTATCTGCGTGCGGCGCTACTGTCCTGGCGTCGGGCATTTACCCGCTCGACGCTACGGCTGGGAATGAGAACGTAGGCTGGTGCCTGGCACAGAAAAACAGCTCGACGCTTTCAGGTGCAACGTCAGTAGTGTCCGGTTAGAAGTCGAATAGGTTCATTTGGTTATCGGATATGGGTTGATCGTACTGAAGCCGATCCTGGTCGAAGGCGCATGAAATCTCGGTTTTCTCGAAGATAGAGACCGAC
>Ga0182024_10003060_pt1 | contig 40459 bp, 40 predicted proteins | sample P32metaG_FD_120480 | JGI IMG/M metagenome (GOLD analysis project Ga0182024, IMG submission 120480) | Permafrost microbial communities from Stordalen Mire, Sweden - P3-2 metaG (Illumina Assembly) | ecosystem: Environmental > Terrestrial > Soil > Wetlands > Permafrost | place: Sweden: Stordalen...
ATCGGCGCAACATGAGCCAGAATCTCGAACACCGGCACCATGCCACTATCCTGAAGACACCTGTCGAGTGCAGACCCATGAAATTGCGACAAACATCGGCTACTTCTTCAACAGCCTGCTAGGCCGCCGCCTCGGCAGGCCGGATATCTGCATCGAATCCGGCCGACAGTTTCGTTTTCATCTCGGCACGAGAACGAAGGACGAAGGCAATCGTGCCAGCAACGGCGCCGGCGACGAGCATCGGAATCAGCCTGAGCAGCGGGACGCCGATGCTGCCCAAAATTGCGAACAGGAAGTTCGCCGTCACGCCAGGCCGGAAATCCAGGAGTATCGAGAGGATCACCCTGGCTTGATCGCAGCAGACATAGACAAGCGCCGCCGTCTCCAGCGACAGAAACGTCGCAGATACCGCCGCAGCGATCACGAAGCCCAGCGCTGCGCGGGACCGCGTTCTCCGCCAGAGCGCGAGTGCAAGAAGCAGCATGATCATCGGCGCCAGAATCCAGTTGAAGAGTCTGGGAAGCCACAAGATCAATGCGGAAGCGAATTCCAGCATACTCAATCTTCGCCGAATTTTGCCTCGACGAGCGCCACCATTGCGGCAAGCGCCACATCGGCGTCCGGACCCTTCGCCTCGATCGCAATCTCGCAGCCTTCGCTTGCCGCCAGCATCATGAGCCCCATGATGGAACGCGCATCCACGGCCTGTCCGTCCTTCGACACGGTGATGTGCGACTGAAAGCGCGCCGCGGCCTCCACGATCTTGGCCGACGCCCGCGCGTGCAAACCTTTCTTGTTGACGATCCTGACGATCGCGCGGCCGCACCCCTCCATTCCCTGTTATCCGTCGAGGAGATCGGCAGAGCCGGCGCGCATATATTTGCGCCCGGCTTCGATCGCCTGCGCAACGGCCTGGTCGAGGGGAAGGCGACCCCGGACATCAACGAGCTTGATGAGACTCGGCAGGTTGAATCCTGCGAGCACTTCCACGCGTCCACGCTCGAGGCAGGTGAGCGCGACGTTGCACGGTGTGCCGCCATACATGTCCGTTGCGACAACCACGCCCTGCCCATGGTCGACAGATTTGACGGCCGCTGCGACTTCGCGCCGGCGGCGGTCCGTATCGTCCTCGGGACCGATGCTCACGGCGCGCAGATTGGGCTGCGGACCTACCATATGCTCCATGGCCACGATGGTTTCCTGCGCCAGGCGCCCATGAGTGACGATCACAATGCCGATCATGACGAGACGACAGACCCCGAAAGCGCGAGACGATAGCTCACGCCATGCGCGATGGAAGCCCTCATTGAGGTCTCACGCCCTGGCCGTGTCCGGAAAAGGAGGCGACTGCGGCGGCAATCTTGGCAGGCGCGGACGCTTCGAAGGGCGCGAGCGCAATCAGGGGCGGCCATACGTGTTCGGACGCTTCGATAGACCGGGGCGGCTCGTAGCGTTCGGCCTCCGGCAAACGCGTGACCGCGCGCGGGTCGACGAGCCGGACCGCGAGACGGATCCGCGCCTCCGCAGCGAAGGGGAGCGCGGCAATGCCGACGCCACGAATCTCGATCAATCCCGCGAGTGCGCGCGGCGGCCGTGCCCACAGCGATTCGTCATCGGCAGAAATCTCGCACCGATCATCGGCGACCAGCAACGACCCCCGTGCGATGAGGCGCAGCGCCAGATCCGATTTTCCCGCGCCGCTCCCGCCCAGCAGCAGGATGCCGGCATCAGCTGGCGCGCCAAACGCCCCACCCGCAGGCCCAAGCAGCACGCAACTCGCATGGATGTTGATCGACGAAGTCATGGACCATCACTCATCGCTATGCCCACCCAGCGAGCGGAAGCTCGACAATGAAGCGGGCGCCCGATTGGTTTTCGGAGCGGTTCTCGGCCCAAATGCGCCCACCCAGGCCCTCCGCGATTTGACGTGCGATGGAGAGTCCAAGACCGGAATTCCTTCCAAAGCCATGCTCGGCCGGCCGCTCCGTGTAGAAGCGGTCGAAGATCGTTTCCAGCATCTCCGGTGGAATCCCGGGGCCATCATCCTCGACGGCGACACGGACATATGCGTCGTGGTTCTCGGCGATGATGGCCACCGTTCCACCTTCGGGACTGAACGATACGGCGTTGTCGATGAGATTGCGGAGAACCTGTCCCAACCGCTCGTCTTGTCCCAGCACTTTGGCGCCCAAGGGGAGCTTGATTGTGAGTGCGAGGTTTATCCCGCGTGGAAGTGGAACCAGGCCATAGATTTCAACGACCGTCTCCAGAAGGTGCGACACGTCGACGGGGCGAATCTGCTCGCGGCTTAACTCGGCATCGAGGCGGGACGCATCGGAAATGTCCGTAATCAGCCTGTCGATCCGCGCGATATCGTTGCCAACGATCGCTATCAACCGGTCGCGCGAAGCTTCGTTGCCGGTGCGGACGAGCATCTCGACGGCACTCTTGAGCGAAGTGAGCGGGTTCTTCAGCTCGTGCGCGACATCGGCCGCGAAGCGCTCGATCGCATCGATTCTCGCATAGAGCGCACGCGTCATGGCGCGGAGGCTGTCGGCGAGATCGCCGATTTCGTCGTTGCGCTCGGGCATGAGCGGGATTGCCTCGCGCGCCAGCCGGCCGCTGCGCACACGGTCGGCGGCGGCGGCGAGCTGGCGCACGGGCCTGGCGATTGCGCCGGACAGATAGAATGAGGAAATGACCATCACCACGACAGCGACAAGCGCGATACCGATCAGGCTGGCGCGCTCCTGGCGCAGGATATCGTCGATGTCTCCGCCCTCGGTCGTGACCATGAGAACGCCGTAGATCGTGCGGAAACGCTCGATTGGAACTGCGACCGAGAGAACCAGCCTGTTCTGCGCATCGAGGCGCCTGGCGGAAGTTGGCTCGCCATTGAGCGCGCGGCGTACCTCGCCGTAGACGGTGCCGTTGCCGCCGGTCTCCAGATAGGGCGCCATACTCGTGAATGGACGCACGCCCATCACTCCGTCGTAGACGCGTGTGGCAAGCGCCTCCAGGCGGTGGCGCAAATCGAATGGCGGCAGTTCGACAGTCTGCACCACGTTGCGTGCGAGCAGATCTCGCGTGTCGATCTCGAGGCTCCCATCTGTGCCATAGAGCCGCGCGCGAAGGTTTGTGGGAGCGATGAGCTGACGCAGCAGCGGTTCGGCCTGACCGATCGCAATCGAACGCGTTCTTTCGCGGGTCGCATATTCGGCGAGCGTGCTCGCGACGATCGAGGCTTCCTGACGAATTTCCTCTACCCGCTCATCGACGAGTCCCTGCCGGCTCGTCTCGACGAGCAGCGTTCCCCCAATCAGGATCGCGAGTGCCGCCGTATTCGCGAGAATGATACGCCACGACAGCCCGGGCACGCGGCGGCGCTGAAGTCGCAAAACTCCCCCCGCGAGAGTCATGCCACCTTTCGCGTCAGGTCTCGCGATACCGATATCCGACGCCATAAAGGGTTTCAATCGCATCGAAATCGTCATCGACCACCTTGAATTTTTTCCGCAGCCGTTTGATGTGGCTGTCGATTGTGCGGTCGTCGACGTAGACTTGGTCGTCATAGGCAGCGTCCATGAGATTGTCGCGGCTTTTTACGAAGCCGGGACGCTGGGCCAGACACTGCAGAATCAGAAACTCGGTGACGGTCAGGCGAACGGGTTTGCCGTCCCACGTGCAGTCGTGCCGCTGAGGATCGAGCGCCAGCTTGCCGCGAATCAGAGCCTCCCGCCGGGGTTCGGTGGTCCCAGCCCCGTTCTTGCGGGCATCTGCACGGCGCAGCACGGCTTTCACGCGCTCGAGCAGGAGACGTTGCGAGAATGGTTTGCGAACGTAGTCGTCGGCACCGGCGTTCAGGCCCATCAATTCGTCGATTTCCTCGTCCTTGGACGTCAGAAAAATTACCGGCAGATCGGCGCCTTGCCGCAGACGCCTCAGCAGCTCCAGACCGTCCATGCGCGGCATCTTGATATCGAGGATTGCGAGGTCGGGCGGCGTCGCCTGCAGAGCGGTCAAGGCCGAGGCACCGTCCGCGTAAGTCCGAACGTGATAACCTTCCTGTTCGAGAAGCATGCCGACCGAGGTCAGGATGTTTCTGTCGTCGTCGACGAGTGCAATCGTCGCCATAGCATTGTCCAGTTGGTGTTGACCGTGGCTAGTATAGTCGCCCGAGACCTTATTCGCACGAGTCGCAGATGTGCCAGCCGGCCTTTGATCCGCGCCGCTTCCGGGCCAATGTTCCTTTCTACGCGCGCTTCCGGCTCGGATATCCCGATACGCTCATAAACCGGATCGCGGCCCATGCCGGGCTGAGTCAGGGCGATCCGGTCATGGATCTTGGAGCCGGGCCCGGCCTGCTCGCGATTCCGTTCGCGCGCGCCGGAATGGCGGTCACCGCGATCGACCCGGAACCGGACATGCTGTCCGAATTGCGCGCGGCTGTGTCCGAAGCCCAGGTCGCAGTCGATATTCTGGAAGGCAGTTCCTTCGACATGCCGCGCGGGATCGGTCCTTTCAGGCTCGTAACCATCGGGCGGGCGTTTCACTGGATGGACCGCTCTGCTGCGCTCCAGATGCTTGACCGGCTTGTTCTGCCGGGCGGGACCATCGCTCTCGTCCATGACGACCATCCAGCCACTGTGGAAAATGCGTGGCGCAGCCTGCTGCGTGACCTGGCCGACAAATTCGGACGGGCTGAAGCGCCTCAGGTGCGCGCGACCAAGGCTCCGGAATATCGCACGCATGAATCGGTTCTTCTTGATTCGCCGTTTTGCGTGCTCGAAAGGCTTGGTGTGGTCGTCCGGCGCAGCCTCACTGCTGATGACATCGTGGGCCTCGGATTTTCCCTGTCGGCACTCTCACCGGAAAAGCTGGGAGCGCGCGCGCCGGCCTTCGAAGCGGAGTTGCGCGAAGCGCTTGCTCGCCTATCGCCCAGCCGACGATCCACCGAGATCGCGGAACTTTCCGCTCTGCTGGCTAAGCGCCCGTGACTCGCATGCCCCAATCGCGGCAACGCCAGACTTATACGAATTCTACCTTCAGAATCGCATAGGAGCGGGGCCCACCAGGAGCGGTGACCTCAACGGAATCGCCCTTCGTTTTGCCGATCAACGCACGCGCGATCGGCGAGGAAATGGAAATTCGCCCGTTCCTCGCATTTGCCTCGAAGTCGCCAACGATCTGGTACTTCTTCTTGGCGCGGGTATCTTCGTCGACAAGCGTCACCGTCGCGCCGAACGTGACGGAGTTGCCGGAGAGCTTTGAGATGTCGATGATTTCCGCTCGACTGAGCTTATCCTCCAGCTCGACGGCGCGGCCCTCAATGAACGCCTGACGCTCCTTTGCGGCATGGTATTCGGCGTTCTCGGAGAGATCGCCATGCGCGCGCGCCTCCTCGATGAGACGGGTCGTCGCCGGGCGTTCCACGGTTTTCAGGTGATTGATCTCATCCTCGAGGGCTTTATAGCCCCCTGCTGTCATCGGTATTCGTTCCATGGCCTCTCGATCCCACCAGCGGCAAAAAAGCTCCGCTCGGCCCGCCCAAGGGGCGCGGCCGGTCCGGAGTTTCGCGAGCTTTCCTTTAAGTACCTGTCAAGTCTACGCAATCTCGTCGTTTGGTCCAACGAGCGCGCTTCAAATTAAGGCTGGCGGCGGTCGACTTCAAGGGCGTCGGGGTAGCCTCAACCGTAGCTCTGGAGCGGGCGAACATCGAGCGCGCCCTCGCGGAGGGCCGCGATTGCCTCGACGGCGGCCGACGCCCCCGCCATGGTCGTGTAGTAGGGAACTTTCATTTGCAAGGCCGTGCGCCGGATGGAGAGGGAATCGGCCAGCGCCTGCTGACCCTCCGTGGTATTGAACACGAGCTGCACCTCGCCGTTCTTGAGGGCGTCGACAATGTGGGGTCGGCCTTCGAGCACCTTGTTGACCACTCTCACGCCGAGACCCGCCGCCTCGAGATATTTTGCGGTGCCGCGGGTCGCGATGACCGCGAAGCCCATTTCAATGAGCAGCCGCACGGGTTCGATGGCGTATGCCTTGTCGGCTTCCTTGACCGAAATAAAGGCCATGCCGCTCTGGGGAAGTTTGGCCCCGGCGCCGATCTGGCTCTTTGCAAAGGCTCGCCCGAAATTGGTATCGACGCCCATGACTTCGCCGGTCGAGCGCATTTCGGGGCCGAGCACGGTGTCGACGCCGGGAAAACGTGCGAACGGCATCACAGCTTCCTTGACCGCAATGTGGTCAAGCCTCTTGGGCTTCAGCTCGAGCGCGGCGAGGGTCTCGCCCGCCATGACACGCGCAGCGATTGCCGCCACGGGCAGTCCAATGGCCTTGGCTACGAAAGGCACCGTGCGGCTCGCACGCGGATTGACTTCGAGCACGTAGATTTCGCCATCCTGCACGGCGAACTGCACATTCATCAGGCCGCACACTTTGAGCGCCCGGGCCAGCGCGACTGTCTGCCGCTCGATCTCCGAAACGGTTTCCGGACTTAGAGAGTGCGGCGGGATGGCGCATGCGGAATCGCCCGAATGGACGCCAGCTTCTTCAATATGCTCCATGATGCCGGCAATAAAAACTTCGCCCGTGTCGTCGGCTACCGCGTCGACGTCGATTTCAATCGCGTGCTGCAAAAAGCCGTCGATGAGCACGGGGTTGTCGCCCGAGATACGAAACAGCTCGCCAGATTGCAAAACGGATCTAAGCTGCGGTTCGTCGGCGACAACTGCCATGCCGCGCCCACCGAGTACGTAGGATGGCCTGAGGATCAGTGGATAGCCGACTGCCTGGGCGGAGGCGATTGCCTCTTCCGATGTCAGAGCGGTGGCGTTGCGAGGTTGTTTGAGGTGAAGCTCCTCCAGCAGCGCCTGGAATCGCCTCCGATCTTCCGCCAGGTCGATCGCGTCGGCGCTCGTTCCGAGAATTGGAACGCCCTCCTCGACCAGAGCGCGCGCGAGTTTTAGCGGCGTCTGCCCGCCGAATTGCACAATGACGCCTTCAAGGCTGCCATTCGAACGTTCGACATTCACGATTTCGAGCACGTCCTCCGTTGTGAGCGGTTCGAAATAGAGGCGATCCGACGTATCGTAATCCGTCGAAACGGTCTCCGGATTGCAATTGACCATGATGGTTTCGAAGCCGCGCGACGATAGCGCGTAGGCAGCGTGACAGCAGCAATAGTCGAATTCGATACCCTGGCCGATTCGATTCGGGCCGCCGCCCAGTATGATGATCTTGCGGGCGTCGGTCGGCTTGCTCTCGCACTCCGCGCTCGCGCCGATCGGAGCTTCATAGGTGCTGTACATGTATGGCGTATGCGCCAGAAACTCGGCGGCGCAGCTGTCGACCCGCTTGTAAACCGGCCGTACTCCCGCCGCGGTCCGCGCCTGACGTACTTCGCCTTCCGTCCAGCCGCAAAGCTTAGCCAGCCTTGCGTCGGAAAACCCCATCGATTTGGCGCGACGAAGTCCTTCGGCATCCGCGGGCAACCCTTCGCGGCGCAGGCGCGCCTCCGTTGCCACGATTGTTTCAATCTCATCGAGAAACCAGCGGTCGTAACGTGTTATCGCGACGATTTCCTCGGGTGGAAACCCGGCTCGCACCGCCTGTGCCGCGATGCGCAACCGGTCGGGGCTCGTACGCGCGAGAGCGGCGCGCACGGCATTGGGATCGGCCGGCAGTTCGATTTCGTCGAGCCCGCCAAGGCCTGTCTCCAGTGAACGCAATGCTTTCTGGAGCGACTCCGCGAAAGTGCGCCCGATTGCCATCGCTTCGCCCACCGACTTCATTGAAGTCGTGAGCACGGTCTCCGCGCCTGGAAACTTCTCGAAGGCAAAACGTGGAATTTTCGTCACAACATAGTCGATCGTCGGCTCGAACGATGCGGGCGTCGCCTTCGTGATGTCGTTCTGCAATTCGTCAAGCGTGTAGCCTACGGCAAGCTTTGCGGCGACCTTGGCGATCGGGAATCCCGTTGCTTTTGACGCAAGGGCCGAGGAGCGCGACACGCGTGGATTCATCTCGATGACGACCATGCGGCCGTCGGCGGGATTGATTGCAAACTGGACGTTCGAGCCCCCGGTCTCGACGCCGATCTCGCGCAGTACCTCGATCGAGGCGCTTCGCATGCGCTGAAATTCCTTGTCGGTCAGCGTCAATGCCGGCGCGACGGTCATCGAATCGCCGGTGTGCACGCCCATGGCATCGATGTTTTCGATCGAACAGACGATGATGGCGTTGTCCGCGCGATCCCGGACGACCTCCATCTCGTATTCCTTCCATCCCAGAACGGATTCCTCGATCAGCACCTCGTTCGTGGGCGAAGCATCGAGTCCAAGCTCGACGATCTCGAAAAACTCCTCGCGGTTGTAGGCGATTCCGCCGCCAGTCCCCCCGAGCGTGAAGGAAGGGCGAACCACTGCAGGCAGCCCTACTTCCTCGAGCGTCTGCAGCGCATGCGCAAACGCCTCCGGGGAGAGTTCCATGAGAGGATTGTTCTGGGCGTCATAAAGAAAATTGCCGCGCTCGTCCTTTTTGTGCCTCAGATAACCCTTCAGAGTCTGGCCGCGCGGAACGTCCAGGCCGATCTTCATCATCGCGCGGCGGAACAACTCGCGGTCTTCCGCCTTGTCGATCGCTTCGGCACTCGCACCGATCAGCTCAACCGCGTATTTCTCGAGCACTCCGCGCTTGCGTAGCGACAATGTTGTGTTCAGCGCCGTCTGACCGCCCATTGTCGGCAGCAGCGCGAAGACGCGTCCTGGCGGAACGTTGGGCCTTTCGCGCGCTATGATCTTCTCGACAAATTCCGGGGTAATGGGCTCGATGTAGGTCGCGTCCGCGAGCTGCGGGTCGGTCATGATGGTTGCCGGGTTTGAATTGACAAGGACAACCCGGTAACCCTCCGCGCGCAAAGCCTTGCAGGCCTGCGCCCCCGAATAGTCGAATTCAGAAGCCTGGCCGATCACGATCGGCCCCGCACCGATGATCAGGATCGTGTGGATATCGGCGCGTCTGGGCATTCGCGATTCAGCTCCGCCATCTCAGTGTCGTTTCCGGCACGGGGTTCACGAAGGCCGCATTGCCGCCTGTGGAATCGGCCCACGCCTTCTTGAGGCGCTGATACCACATTGCGGGCATGTCTGCGTCGGGGATGAGCATCAACCGCGGATTGAATTTCAGGCCCTCGCGCTGCAGTTCGACCATCGCCCGGTCCTGCCCCAGGAATGCTCGCGCAAAAGGCCGGAAAAATGGTTTGATCAGCCCGAGCAACGCACTGTTCCAGTAGAACACCTGCGTGACTTCCGTGGCGTCCGCGTCGATCGGCGTACAGGTGGTAAGGCCAACGATCCGTTTTGTGCCGGCGGAGATGTTTTCGAAGCGCACGCCGGGCAATTCAAAGCGGATTTCGGTTGTGACATCGGCGCCGAGAATTCGGTAAGCGAAGGAATTGGATGAAGGTTCGTGCGCGAGCATTGTAAAGCCGCGCAGTGAGGGCGCGAAGCGTTTCGCTTTTGCATGAATGGAGTGGCGTGAGCGCCAATACCATGCCTGATGAACGAAGGGCCCATGAGCCGGGTCCATGAGTCCGACGACGGCATGATCCATCGCGCAACGAAAGCGCTGGCATTCTACGAATTGCGGACAGGCGTTGCCCTCGAGGAGAACCTTTGGGGGGTCGAATGCGGGTTGAGTGAACTCCTGTCCCGGCGCCGGCATGAATATCCAGATGAGCCCGTCTTGTTCGCGCACCGGATAGGAGCGCACGCGAATGCGCGAGGGATCGATGTCCTGACCGTCCACTAGCGAGGGTATGGCCGCGCAGGTGCCTTCGGGCCTGAATCGCCATCCGTGATACGAGCACTCGACCGTGTTCTCTTCCAGCAATCGGCCGGCCGAAAGGGGTACCCCGCGGTGGGGGCAGATATCACGCAGCCCGAAGGGATGTCCGTCGTGGGTTCGGCCCAGAAGAACCGGTTCGCCAAGAAAAATGCGGCGGTACAACCGTCCTCGGCGAATCGTGTCCGCCTGCGCCGCCCTGTACCAAAGATTGCGCAGGAAGGCGGGAGCGCTTTCCGCGTCGGCCGCGCCTGTCCCACTCATTTGGTCGCAGGAGGCGCTTTTCCTGGCAGGGGCTTCAGGAGATTTTCGAGCTGCGTCATGAGTTGCTGGCCCTTGTACATAGGCAGCTTATACGCCCATCCCGACGCGCGTGCGTCGATTGTCCGTGCCTGCCGCTGGGCGTCGGGCTTGCCGGCGGCGCCCTCGGCCGAAACCTCAGACCAATAATCCTTCCCCTGTTGAATCGTTTGGACAGTGACAATAAGCCCGTCGAAAGTGTAGGCAACGAGTCGCGCCGTGTGGGCGCCATCGGAGAAGTCAAAATCCCTGGCGGGGCGCACGTCGTCGAAAGTAAATCCGGAAATCGCGCCAGCCACGCCGTCGGCGGCGCCCGGATAGGAGATTTCCCGCCCCTTGGGCAAGTCCACGATGGTCAAATCCGAATCACTGGGTTTGTTGCGCCGCACCTCGTAGGAAGGCCCGCTTGAAGGGTTGACGTCGGCCTGTTGAATGCGCGCGGAATCCACATCGAGAACCTGCTTGTCGAGCCAATCGTTCGCATCCGTTTTGGGCTCGAACACGCTGCGCACCAGCCAGCTCTGATCGGAAACCGCTCGGCGCACATACAGGCCCACAGCTCCGCTCGGATCGCCAATGTTTTCTTTTTTCCCGACGATGAGGGCGGCGAGTGTGCGCCCTCGACCATCGACAAGCGTGATGGCAATTCCATCGCCTTTCGGAGGTGGATCAAGGTCAAGGAAGTGGAGCCAGTCGGCGCGGGCCGTCTTGGGTTCTATTGTCTCAAGTCCGGCGAGCCCGACCAGAGTCTCATGCACCCGTTCGAATGAGGCCGGATAGTCGTCGTGGCTGGCAACGACCCAGCCCTTCTCCGGCTTGAATTGCATATCGACCGAGCCGCTCTTCGAAGCGACGTGTATTTTTGCAACGTCGCGTGCCTCGGAAGCGAATCCGGGAAGGAACGGCTGGGGCACATGGCGCGGCGCGACCTCGTGCGACTGACGAACCAGCGCCAGCGCGGCGAGGGCGATGATGATGAGCGCGACAACGGCCAGCGCCAAGAGATTTCGCCAGCGTCGATCCTGAAGGGAAGCGTGCCGATCACTCATGCGCCGTCTCACAGAGCCAACGCGCGGGCCCGCCTGCGCCGCCTGAGGAATGCGAGCACAATGGCGAAGGCTGCAACAAGAATTGGAACCAGAGCGATATTCACAAAGGCAAGAAATGCACCCAGCGCATCGATATCCTTCCGCAGGCTGTGCTGGACGTCGCGCAATTCGCTGCGCGTGGTGCTGACCTCGCGTCTGAACCGGGTGATTTCGCGCTGCTGATCCGCGGTGAGCGCGGTGCCGGACTTTGCGGCGCCACCCTGCTCCAGCGCGTGGAGCCTGCTCTCGGTATCGGCCAGGCGCTGCTTGAGCGCGTCTGCTTCCTGCTGGAATCTGGTCTGCGCCTGTCCCTGCAATTTCCGAACGACCGTGAAGGGGCGACTGCTGGCTGCGCGCGTGCGCAAGGAAATCAGGTCATTGGACCCTGAAAGATTCTCGACCGCATTGACGACGAAGGCAGCGTTGTCCGCGAATGGCGCTGCAAGGCGCCGGCCGTAGAGCGATTCGACGTGAACCCAGAAGCGGTCGTCGAAAATATCGCTGTCCGCCATGACAATGACGTTGATCGATCCCTTCGACAGTTTGAGCTGGTTCAAAGCCTGAGTGGGCTGGGCGGGTTTTGCCGGCGCGGTTCCTGCAGGCGTCATCGTTGGCGGTCCGCCGGGAAACGCAGTCTTTACCGGGCCGGAGATTCGCGCTGCGATCGTATAACGCTGTCCTGTAGGCTCGACCGCGGACATCAAATCTCCAGGCCGCGGATTTAGATGCGCCTGCATCGCGTCCATGAGCGAGGCTTCGTTGGACGATCGAACCAATGGCTGGAAGGTCGTCGTGGCACCCTTGAGCGGGAACAGGGCGCCAACGCTGGCAAGATTCAGCGCCTGCAGATTCGCCGTCACCTGGTCGCTGCTGTCGAAATCGGAATTGTCGAGATGGAGCCACATCGGATAGCGCTCCACCGGATTGCGTTGATCGCTTGATGTCTGTACGGCCTGCGCCAGAGCGCGATCCAGGACGACTTTGGAGGAATCGTAGTTCACGCCCCACGCGCGCAGCAGCGGCTTCATGTCCGAGGACGAAGGCGCCGTCATCTGACCACCACCCTGCGCGGCCATTGCGACTTCGGACATCGGGTCAAGAAAGATCAGCACATGTCCGCCACCGAGTACGTACTGGTCGATCGCGTAGAGCTGTTGCGGAGGGAGCGGCGCCGGGTGGGCGATCACCAACATGCTCACATCGGCGGGGATCCGATCGAAGCTCTGATCGATCAGTTTGGTCGTGAAGGTCTGCCGCAGCTCTTCGTAGATCATGAAGGGTTGGACTTGCCCCTGCAATGCGGCAGCCATCCCGCCCGCACCCGTTTCGAGCGGCAGGCTTGAAATTATCCCGACGACTGGCTTCTTCGGTGTAGCCAGCCGATACACGAGCGAGGTGAGGTCGTATTCGACATAGGATTCACGTTCCTGGGCGAAGAACGGAATGACTTCCTTGCCGTTGATCGTGTTGGTGCCAACGAGTCCGAAATACAGGAAATCGCCAGTCTCTGTTGGGGCGCCCGTCAAACCAGCCGCCGCCGCTTCATCTTCCGCCGGTGTGAAGGGTTCGGCGTCGATTTCCTCGAGAACGATCCTGCCGTGGGAATGCGCGGCATATTCGCCGAGCAAATCGCGCACACGCCCGGCATAGGCGTTGATCTGCGCGTACTGGGCCCCGACTTTCTTCGAATAGTAGAACTTGAAGGTGATCGGTTCGACGAGCTGGTCGAGGGTGCGAATCGTTCCAGGCGAAAGTGTGTAAAGACCGTTCGCAGTCAGATCGAGCCGAGTCGTCGTAAACGTTGCGTCCGCTGCGATGTTAACCGCAACGAAAAGGACCGTGGCCAGCGCGATCGCTCCCAGGGCGTAGAGGCGGCGAGAAATCGGCTTCATCGCTTTGTTCAGCCCGTTTTCTTCAGGTCCAGGATGACGACATTGGCCGTCAGGAACAGCGCGATCAGCGACAGGAAGAAGATAAGATCGCGAAGATCGATGACGCCTGCCGAAATTGCCGTGAAATGTGTGAGAAAGCTGAACGACGAAATGGCATTGACGAGCGCCAGCGGGGCCCAGGCGCTGAAGAAATCGAGCACGAGCGGCGCGCCGGATATCGTGAACAGGAAGCACACGACGACGCTTACGACGAAGGCGATCACCTGGTTGTTCGTCGACGCCGAAATGCAGGCGCCGATCGCGAGATAGGCGCCGGCCATCAGAAAGGAACCGATATAGCTTGCGAGGATCACGCCGTTATCGGGATGGCCGAGATAGTTCACTGTGATCCAAATGGGAAAGGTCAGGGCAAGGGCGACGCCGGTAAATGCCCAGGCTGCGAGATATTTTCCGATGACCGTCGCCGAAAGCCGAAGCGGCAGCGTGAGCAAGAGCTCCATCGTGCCAGAGCGGCGCTCCTCGGCCCACAGGCGCATCGAGATCGCAGGAACGAGAAAGAGGTAGAGCCACGGGTGGAAACCGAAGAAAACCTGCAGGTCGGCCGTGCCGTTTTCGAAGAAGTGGCCGATGTAGAATGTGAAGGCGCCCATCGCGAAGAGAAAGATCACAATGAACACATAGGCGAGCGGCGTGGCGAAATAGGCCGCGAATTCGCGCTTGAAAACGGCGAGGATGGGTTTCATGCGCGAAACTCGCGCGCGCGGGCGGCGTCGTGCGTCGTGATGGCGCGAAACACTTCGTCGAGGCGGCCCGGCTCGGCGTAAAGTTCCTTCACGTCCCACCTCTCGGCGGTGGCGAGTGCGCTGATATCCTCGATGAGAAGAGCTCCGCTTCGCGGAAAGGCCGTCAGCTCGATGGTGCCGTCGCTGCGTTGCTGCTGGTCGACGCTGGCAACGCTGCTCAGACCCTTCAGCCTTGCCTTGACACCATCGATATTCGCGGGAGGCAGGGCGAGGGTGACGGCGTTGTGGTGGCGCGACCGCGCAAGCAGTTCGGCGGGCGTTCCGTCGGCCACGATCCGTCCGCGGTCGATGATCACAGCACGCGTGCAGATTGCTTCGACCTCTTCGAGCAAATGCGTCGAAACGATGATCGCCTTTCGAGGGGCCATTGCGCGCAGGAGTTCGCGTACGGAATGCTTCTGGTTAGGGTCGAGTCCATCGGTGGGTTCGTCCATGATGAGCACCGGCGGGTCGTGAAGAACTGCCTGCGCGAGCCCCACCCGGCGTTTGAAGCCCTTCGACAGTGTGTCGATGGGTTGATCGAGGACGGGATCGAGGTCGGTTTTTCGCACCGCGTCGCCGATTCGCGCCTTTGCTTCCGATCCGGAGTAGCCTCTCACCTCGGCTATGAAGGCGAGGAACTGCCGCGGGGTCATGTCGCCATAGGCAGGCGCGCCCTCTGGAAGGTAACCGATCATGCGCTGGGCGCCGATCGTCTGCGTCTCCACGTCGAATCCGCAGACCCGCACGCGGCCCGAGGAGGGCGCGAGAAAGCCCGTGATCATCTTCATGGTCGTCGATTTGCCGGCGCCGTTCGGTCCCAGGAATCCCAGCACTTCGCCCCGGCCAACCTTGAGGTTGATTCCGGAAACGGCTGCGATCGGGCCGAAGGTTTTGGTCAGGCCGTCGATTTCGATCATGGAGGGAGAAGCGGATCGCCAGGTGAGTGTGAAGAACCGCAGCCCCTTAGAGAAATCGGCGCATTCAGGCAAGACCGCGAAGGTTAAGTTCCGGTCATGATGTTGCGGCGTTCCGGCACGCGGACCCCATGCTAGACCTCAGTTTCCGCGGTTGATTGCGGTCAGCAGAAATGGCGAAGATGATCGTAGGGGTCGGCTCTTGAGCCAACCGACAGGCAGCAATGAATCGCGCGGGACTGGTCGACCATCGGGCGCTGCAGCGGGCAATCCTCGTTGGCACGCTGTTTCAGGTCATCGCCGTTGTCATTGCGCATTTCAGCCAGTGGATCGAAAGCCACGCGCTCCTCTTCGGCGGCATGATGATTTCCGCAACGATGGGCTATCTCTACGCCCAGGAAGTGGCACGAGGATATGTGAGAGGGGCGTGCGGCGGTGCTGTGGCGGGCGGCTTATGCGCGGTCATGGGCATCGCAGTCTCGGTCCTGCTCGGCGACATGACGTTGAAGATGCTCGGGATACGCACTCTTATTTCCGTCCTGACTGGCGCGGTCGGAGGTATCTACGGCCAAATGGCCGCGGACTGGAATCGGGCGGGTTAGGAAAGTCGCCGGCTGGCCCATTTCGGCAAACCCGAGAGGGTTGGGGGGCCTGGATCTGCGGATCTGCCGCTACGCTCCAGCCGGCTTGTGATCTTTTGGGATCAATAGAGGCCGTGGCAAGGTTGGAATATGGCATTTCTGCGGCCATGCACAGGAACCTTTCTTCGAAAGGCCTTTGGCACGACGAAATGTGAGGCGCTTTCGCTCGCCTCGCCTCAAAAGCCATGAAAGGAGGCGAAGTCATCGAGAGATATGCGCTCGCTGTCCAGCCGGTTCACGGCGCTTGATTCGTCGGCGTAGCCGATTGCCATGCCGCAGAAGAGCATCAATTCTTCGGGAGCACCCAGAAACTCGCGCACCGCGCGATTGTAGCGCGACCAGCATTCCTGGGGGCAGGAGGAGAGCCCGCGCTCGCGCAATAGAAGCATCGCCGTCTGGAGATACATGCCGAGATCCGACCATTGCGGCGGCCCCATTTTGCGGTCGATCAGGCAGAAGAGCCCCACCGGCGCGCCGAAGAATTCGTAATTCTTGGCAAACCATCGCAGCCGCGCGTCTCGGTCCTCCCGGGGAATTCCGACCAGCGCATACATCATCTCGCCCACGCGAAACCGCTGGGTGCGATAGGGGTCCCACAGATTGGCGGGATAGACATGATACTCGAGCGGGTCGGGCGAGGGGTCGCGTGCGAGCCGCTGGCGCACGATCTGGCGGAATTCTTCGAGCGCCCCGCCACTCAGAACATGAAGCCGCCAAGGCTGAAGATTGCCGCCCGAGGGAGCACGCGCCGCGAGCTCCAGGACGCCGCGCAGCATGTGCAAAGATACGGGTTTGTCGAGGAAGGCCCGCACGGACAGGCGCGATCGTACCGCCTCGGATACCTTCATGCCCGCGCCCTCGCCTGATAAGGAACATCTGGACGGTTCGCGTGCGTCTGTCCAGCGCCGTCAACCCAAAACGGATGGCAACCTGTTCGATGGCGGAAGAGACATTCACCGAAATTCGTGAATCGTTGCGCAGGCTCTGCGCACGATTCGCGGGCCCATATTGGCGCGCGCTCGACCGCGAACGTGCCTATCCGACGGAGTTCGTGCAGGCACTGACGCAGGAAGGCTTTCTGGGCGTGTTGATCCCGGAAGGCTTTGGCGGAGCCGGCCTCGGACTTGGCGCCGCGATTACGATTCTCGAGGAAATCCATCGCTCGGGAGCGAATGGCGCGGCCGCTCATGCCCAGATGTACACGATGGGCACGCTGTTGCGTCACGGCAGCGAAGAACAGAAGCGGCGCTGGTTGCCGCAAATTGCGTCGGGCGCCCTGCGACTGCAGGCCTTCGCTGTCACCGAATCCGAGAGCGGCACAGACACGACGCGCATCCGCACCTTCGCGCGGCGCGAGGGCGACACGTATGTCGTCAGCGGCAGCAAGATCTGGATCAGCCGCGCGGAACATTCCGATCTGATGCTCCTGCTTGTGCGAACGAGCGCGCGACAGGACGCAAACGCCGGCGAAGGGATGAGCGTGCTTCTCGTCGATCTACGCGATGCGGTCGGGTGCGGCCTTTCCATCCGCCCCATACGCACCATGATCAATCATGCGACGACCGAACTCTTCTTCGACAAGCTCAGCGTGCCTTCCGAAAATCTCATCGGCGGGGAAGGGCAGGGGTTCCGCTGCATTCTCGACGGGATGAACGCGGAGCGGATCCTCATCGCCTCCGAATGCATCGGCGACGGCCGATTCTTCGTCGATCGTGCGGCCGGCTATGCGAAGGATCGCAAGGTGTTCGGCCGTCCGATCGGCGAGAATCAAGGCGTTCAGTTTCCGATCGCCCGCGCCCATGTGCAGATCGAAGCGGCAGCCGAAATGGTGCGCAAGGCTGCAGCACTGTTCGATGCTGGCAAGCCGTGCGGCGCGGAGGCGAACATAGCGAAACTGCTGGCCGCCGAAGCGTCGTGGTCGGCCGCGGACATGTGCCTCCAGACGCATGGTGGCATCGGCTTTGCGGAAGAGATGGACATCGAGCGCAAGTTCCGCGAGACGCGCCTCTATCAGGTGGCGCCCATCTCCACCAATCTAATCCTTTCGCATGTGGCGACGCATGTATTGGGCCTGCCAAAATCGTTTTGAGTTCCTGTGATGAGCGGGGGAAGATTCGACGGCTGGATCGGCCGCACGCAGTCCGTGGCCGACGTGGCGGCGCCGGGGCCGCTCGAGCGCCTCTCCGCATTGCTGGACCATGAGCATCTGCCCTGGCCACAGCGCGAAGTGCCGCCGCTCGCCCATTGGCTGTACTTTCTTCCTTGCGCGCCTCAATCGCAGATCGGCACGGACGGGCATCCGCGACGCGGAGATTTCCCGCCGCCGATCGATCTGCCCCGGCGCATGTGGGCGGGAAGCCGCGTCCAATTTCTTCGGCCCCTTCCCATCGGTGCGGCAATCCTGCGCCGCTCGGCGATCGCAAGCGTAACGGAAAAGAGCGGTACGGGCGGGCCTACGATGTTTGTCACCGTGCGGCACGAAATATCGGCCGAGGGGAGTCCGGCAATCGTCGAAGAGCAGGACATCGTCTACCGCAATGCGAGTTCGCCGGCGTCCACGCCATTGCGCGAGGCGGGGCAGCCCATGCGAGCGGTCGCGTCGCGCGAAATCGTGCTCAATTCGATCGCTTTGTTCCGTTTCTCTGCCCTCACATTCAATGCGCACCGGATTCATTACGACCGCGAATACGCGCGGAACGTGGAGGGCTATCCAAGCCTCGTTGTACAGGGGCCGTTCACGGCGATCCTGCTGATGGATCATTTTCTGGGGACAAATACCGGCGCGCGTATCGGCACCGTCGCCATTCGAGCGCTGCGGCCGCTTTTCGAAGACACGCCGTTCCAGCTCTGCCTTGCGCAAGACGGAGATCGCGTGAAATTATGGGCGCTTGATCCCTCCGGCCGCGAAGCGATGGCGGCGCAATTGATCTTAGAGAATTGAACACCGCCATGAGCCGCATGATTCCCGTGACCGAAGCGATGATCGCCTATATCGGACGTTGGGGCGCCAGAGAACATCCCGCTTTGCGCCATTGCCGCGAAGAGACGGCGAAAATGCCGATGGCGAACATGCAGATCGCGCCCGAGCAGGGCGCGTTCCTCGCGTTTCTCGCCAAGGCCATCGGCGCGAAGCGCGCTCTGGAGATCGGCACCTTCACAGGTTACAGCGCGCTCAGCGTGGCGCTCGCGCTGCCGCCGGATGGTCGCGTCATGGCGCTCGATGTGAGCCGCGAATTCACCGACAAGGCGCGCGGCTACTGGAAAGAGGCGGGCATGGAGTCGAAAATCGAGTTGCGGCTCGGTCCGGCGCTCGAATCGCTCGACCGCATGGCAGCCGGCCGTGAAGCCCCATTCGATTTCGCTTTCATCGACGCCGACAAGTCGAACTACGACGCCTATTACGAACATGCGCTGAAGCTGCTGCGACGGGGCGGAGTCATCGCGCTCGACAACATGCTTTGGAGCGGCGCGGTGGCCGATCCCTCGATCAATGACCCCGACACCAGCGCGCTTCGCACCCTCAACGCCAAGATTCAAGGCGACGAGCGGGTCGACATGGCGCTCGCCACCATCGCCGATGGGGTGATGCTGGTCTGGAAGCGCTAAGGCTTGCGTATTGCCGCGGCGGGTTCCATTCTTCGCCCGATGGTTGAGGAACCCATAGCGTTCCTCCGCGCGTGCGCCCGCCCCGCCGCGCGGTCAGAATATTGGGGCGGGGAAGCGGGCCTTCGCGGGGACGAACAGCGCTTCGACAGGCGCGAGCTTGCGCAAATCCTGCGGGTCTATGGACGGATGGTCGCGGCGGGCGAATGGCGTGACTATGCGATTGATTTTCTCTCCGACCGCGCCGTGTTTTCGGTATTTCGTCACGCGAGCGACCTGCCGCTCTACACCATCGAGAAACAGCCAAAGCTCAGGGCCCGCCAAGGTCAGTATGTGGTTCTGACGGCTTCCGGGCACGTGTTGAAGCGCGGCCGCGAACTAGCGCAGGTGTTGCACCTGTTCGACCGCAAGCTTTTCAGGGCGCTCGCTCCGGTCTGATCCCGGGCACGCGCTCGTGAACTGTCAGGCGCGAGACACGGCGCTATTGTGGTTGGTCTGACTGCAGGGGAGCAAAATGAGATCTGCCGCTTGGTCTGCGTTGCTAGCCGCTGTCTTGGCGACCCCGTTGCTGGCCGCCGACAAGCCTCAATATGGAAGCTGGGGATTCGATTCCACTGGCCTCGATCTCAAAACGAAGCCCGGTGACGATTTCTTCCGTTACGCCAACGGCGCCTGGCTCGACCGGACCGCGATACCGCAGGACAAGCCCGCGTATTCCCTTCGTCTCGCGATGACCGACACCATCGAGTCGCGCGTGCACGGTCTGATGGAGAAAGCCGCCGCAAGGGGCGGCACGAGCGATCTCGAAGGTAAGGTTGGCGCGTTCTACGCGGCGTTTATGGATGCACCTCGGATCGAATCGCTTGGGATGACGCCCATCATGCCCGAGCTCGATGTGGTGAGAGCGGCAGAGAACCGCGACGAGCTCGCCGGCTTGATGGGCCGCAGCACGATCGATTTCGAAAGCTCGCTCTTTCAGGTTTCGACCGACATCGATCTCAAGGACCCGAAGCGCTACGCGGTGTATCTCTCCCAGGGCGGTCTTGGTCTGCCGGACCGCGACTACTATCTCCAGCCGCACTTTGCCGCGGCCAAGACTGCGTACCGCGCCTATGTCGGGAAATTGCTGCACCTGATCGATTGGCGCGATGCCGACACGCGCGCGAACGACGTCGTCGATTTCGAAACGAAGATTGCAGCTGCGAGCTGGACGAAAGCACAGGACCGCGATGTCGCGGCGACCTACAATCCCATGCTGGTTGCCGATCTTCAGAAGCTCACGCCCGGCTTTGCCTGGAAGTCCTTTCTTGAACGTGCCGGTCTCGGCACCGTGAAGCGACTCATCGTTGCCGAAAAGAGCGCGTTTCCGAAGCTCGCCGAAATCTTCGCGGCCGCGCCGATCGACACCATCAAGGCGTGGCACGCCTTTCATATTGCGGATGGCGCAGCGCCTTATCTTTCGCAGAATTTCACCGAAGCATGGTTCCAGCTTCACAACCACACGCTCGCCGGTCAGCAGAAGGAGGAAGCGCGCTGGAAACGCGCCGTGCACCGGGTTGCCGGGGGCGACTGCGGGGCAAGTCCCGGCGATTGCTTCGGCACGCTAAATTGGGCGGTGGGCCAACTCTACACGGCGGCGTACTTTCCGCCCGAAGCCAAGGCGAAGATCGAAGACCTCGTGGCCCACCTGAAGGCGGCCTATCGCGCGCGGCGGGCGAAGAACGAGTGGATGACTCCGGCGACGCGGGCGGAGGCGCTCAAGAAGCTCGAGACCTACAACATCAAGGTCGGTTATCCGGCGCATCCCCGCGACTATTCCAGCGTCGTCATCCGCAGCGACGATCTCATCGGCGATGTCCGCCAGGCTGCCGGCGCCGACTGGGCTTTCTACACTGGACGTTTGAACGGCCCAGTAGATCGTGACCACTGGAGCATGACGCCGCAGACCAACGACGCCTATAACGGCTCATTGCGCGACATCGTGTTTCCTGCCGGCATTCTGCAGCCGCCCGTGTTCGACCCGAATGCCGATCCTGCCGTCAATTACGGCGGCATCGGCGGAATCATCGGCCATGAGATGACGCATGGCTTCGACGATCAGGGCCGCAAGATCGATTCGACCGGCGCGCTCCGCGACTGGTGGAAGCCGGGCGATGCGAAGAAGTTCGAAGCGCGCGCGACCAGGCTCGGCACGCAATATTCGGGCTTCGAACCGATCCCCGGCGTGCATGTGAATGGCGATCTCACCATGGGCGAGAACATCGCCGATCTGGGCGGGGTGACGCTGGCGCTCGATGCCTATCATGCCTCGCTTGGCGGCAAGCCCGCGCCGGTGATCGATGGCCTGACCGGCGACCAGCGCGTGTTCTTGGGCTGGGCGCAGGCGTGGCGTGGCAAGGTGACAGACGATTTCGTCAAGCGGCAGGTCGTCAGCGACCCGCACAGTCCGCGCCAGTTTCGGGTCAACGGCGTCGTGCGCAACATCGACGCGTGGTACGCGGCCTTCGGGGTGAAACCGGGCGACCGGCTCTACGTCGCCCCCGGCGATCGCGTGCGCATCTGGTGACCGGAGCAATCTTCAAAAGAAAACGGCCCCGATGTCGCCATCGGGACCGTTGGTAGATGGCCGCCTGTTAACGGCGGTTGCCGAGGAGCTGCATCAGCATCACGAACAGGTTGATGAAGTCGAGATAGAGCCTCAGAGCGCCGAAGATCGCCTTGCGGCCCGCAACCGTGCCGTCGTCGGAGGCGACATAGCTTTCCTTGATCGATTGCGTGTCGTAGGCGGTAAGACCGGTGAACACGAGCACGCCGATGATCGAGATGATGAAGGTCATCATTGCCGAATGCAGGAACAGGTTGACTACCGAAGCGATCACCACGCCGATCAGGCCCATGAACAGGAACGAGCCGAAACCGGAAAGATCGGCCTTGGTCGTATAGCCCCACAGGCTCATGGCGCCGAAGGTCGCCGCAGTGATGAAGAACACCTGCGCCACGCTCGCGCCCGTGTAGACGAGCAGAATCGGCGCCAGTCCGATGCCGACCAGCCCCGCATAGGCCCAGAACGTGGCCTGTGCCGCGCCCACGCTCATCCGGTCGATCCGGAATGACATGAACAGCACCAGCCCGAGCGGCGCGAACAGCGCGATCATGCCGAGCAGGGTCAGGCCCATCGCGTGGGTAATGGGGTTGACGCGATAGAACAGTTCGCCGAACGCCGTCTCGGCGGTCAGCCACGCCGTGGCGCCTGTCAGTGCCAGCCCGATCAGCATGTAATTGTAGACGCGCAGCATGTGGGCGCGCAGCCCGGCGTCGATTGCGCCGGCCACCGCTGTTTGCCCACGCAAAACGCGATTGTCGTAGTCAGCCATCTGGCAAATCCTCCTGGGTCCGATTCCGGACCGGGTCGCACACAATATCGGGCTTGGGAGCCGCCGGATCAAGGCGTGGCCCAGGGCGCCGGAATTACAGATTTCTTAACTGCGCGGCGGGCCGCGCGGCCAGCGCCGTCCAGCTGGTGGCAAATCCGAAGACGAGAGTGGTCACAGTGCCGCCTGCCACGGTCAACAGCACCGCACGCCAGTCGAACGCAAGATGCACATCGAAGACCTGCCGCGTCACCAGCCACGCCGCGGCCGTCCCGGCGCCGAGCGCGAGCGCGCCGGTCAGCACGCCGACAAGTGCATATTCGATGCCGTAGACAAGGGCGATCTGCGATCGGGTCGCGCCCACCACTTTCATCACCGTCGAATCATAGAGTCGGGCGCGCTGCCCCGCGGCGATCGCGCCGGCGAGCACCAGCAGCCCGGCCAGGATCGTCACAAGGCTCGCCGCCCGCACGCCGAAGGCGAGCTGGCCGAGGAGCTTGTCGAGCTGCGCGATGACGTCCCGCACCCGCACCGTCGAGACCGAATGAAAGCGGTCGGTCACCGCGCGGTAGAGTGCGTCCTCGTCACGTGGTGCGACGCGCACGGTGGCGAGGAAACTATGCGGCGCCTTGTCGATGATGCCGGGCGAAAGGATGAGGATGAAGTTCTGCCGCCCGTTGCTGAAATCGACGTGCCGCAGATTGGCGATGCGCCCTTCGATCTCGCGGCCGAGGACGTTGAGCGTTACAGAATCGCCAACCTTGAGACGCATGCCTTCTGCCAGCTCGGCGTCGAACGAGATGAGCGTCGGTCCCCTGTAGTTGGCGGGCCACCACCGCCCCGAAGCGAGGTCGGCGTCTTTCGGTTCTGCAGCGGCGTAGGTGATGCCGCGGTCGCCGCTCAGTACCCAGCGCGAATCGCTTGCGACCTTGGCTTTCGCAGCGGGCACGTGGTTGAGCGCGGTGATCCGTCCACGGATCATTGGCGTCCGCCGGCAGTCGCGCGCGGAAGCGAAGCGCGCGATGGTGCTGTCGAACGCTGCCGCGTCCGCAGGCTGGATGTCGACGAAGAAGAAGGTCGGCGCGGATTCGGGGAGGGAATCGTTGACCTGCGCGGAGATCGTGCGGTCGAGAAGCGTCACCGCCGCGAGAAGCGAAAGCCCGATCCCGAGCGCCACGATGACCGAATCCGTCGGCGAGCCGGGCCGCGTCATGTTGGCGAGTGCGAGGCGCGGAGCCTGATGCGAAGCGGTGGGCAGTCTGCGGAGCAGGAATTTCAAGCCGGCAGCCGCGAGCCGGAGCGCGACGAACCCGCCCGCCGCGCCCACGAGAAACCACAGCGTGAAGGCGCGCGAGGGCGAAACGGCCAGCGCCAGCGCGACGATGAGCAGCGCCGCACCGGCCGCCGTGGCGAGATAGGGCAGGCGCCCCCGTATTTGCGCGGGTGCAACCAGATCGCGGAACAGGCCTGCCGGCGCGATCTCGCGGGCGCGCGCGAGCGGCGGGACGGCGAACGCGGCAGCGGAGAGCATGCCGAACACGAAGGCGAGTGCGAGGGGTCCCGGGAAGATCCGGAAACTTGCCGGGACCGGAAGCTCCGCGCCGTACAAATGCTCGACGACGAACGGGATCGCAGCACCCAGAACCAGGCCGGTCAGCGAGGCGAGCGCCGCGATCGCCATCGCCTGCAGGAAGAAAATCAGGAAGATGAGATTGCCGTCGGCGCCGAGCGCTTTCAGCGTGGCGATTTCCTCGCGCTTGCGATCGATGAAGGCGCGCACCGCGTGGCCCGCGCCGACGCCGCCGACGGCCAGCGCCGTCAGTCCTACGAGCGTGAGAAACACGCTCACCTGCCGGATGAAACGGTCGGTGCCGGGCGCCGCGTGATCGCGGTCGCGGATCTGCCAGCCGGCATCGGGGAAGTGCGCCCGCGCTTCGCGGCGGAACGCGCCGATCGAAGCGTTCGTGGGCAGCTTCACACGCGTGCTGTAGTTGATCAGGCTGCCGGTGGTGACGAGTCCGGTGCGATCGAGCGCCGCCGTTGAGATGATCGCGTGCGGCCCCAGGCTGAAGCCGCCGGAGAGTCGGTCTGGCTCGTCGGTCAGCACGGCCGCGATGCGGAAGGTCTGGTTTCCGATTCGCATGCGGCCGCCGCGTGCGAGGCCGAGCCGGTCGAGCAGAGTTTGCTCGACAATCGCGCCGCAGCTGTCGGACTTGCACGCCAGCGCGGTTTTCAGACTCGTCGCCGGCGAGAGGCCGACGCTGCCATAGAGCGGATAGAGATTGTCGACGGCCTTTAGTTCGATCAGCTGGCGCGCCGCGTTCGCACCGTTTGCATAGGCCATCGCGCGCATGGAGATGGTTTCGGAGATCGTGCCGCGCGCCGCAACGAAGTCGCGCTCCGCTGCAATCATCGGACGCTGCACAAGCTCGACCGCGACGTCGCCGCCGAGCAGCGCGCGTCCGTGTTCCGCGAGTCCTGCGAGCAAGGCGTCGGCAATCGAATCCACGCCCGCGATTGCCGCCACGCCAAGCACGAGACAGGCGAAGAAGATGCGGAAGCCCGAGAGCCCGCTGCGCAATTCGCGGCGCGCCAGCCGCCATGCGAGCGAAAGCGAGTTCATCCAGACGCCGTGTCGGACACGATCGCGCCATCCTTGAGCTTCACGATTCGCTTGCAACGGCGCGCGAGCGTCTCCTCATGGGTGACGAGAAACAGCGTGGTGTGGGTGCGCTCGGGCAATGCAAACAGAAGCTCCGCCACCTCCGCACCCGTTTCCGTATCGAGATTGCCGGTCGGCTCGTCGGCGAAGAGGACGCGCGGGCGCACGACCATCGCGCGCGCCAGCGCCACGCGCTGCTGCTCGCCGCCTGACAATTGGCCGGGATAGTGATGCGCGCGCGCGGCCAGTCCCACGCTACTAAGCTCGTCGCGCGCGCGTTGAAACGCGTTGGCCTCGCGCGCGAATTCGAGCGGCAGCGCGACATTCTCGAGCGCCGTCATCGTGGCGATGAGATGGAAGGATTGAAACACGATGCCGACCGTGTTGCGGCGCAGCCGGGCGAGCGCATCCTCGTTGAGGTTCGACAGATCCGTTCCCGCGAGGAGCGCGCGCCCCGCGGTCGGTTTCTCGAGTCCCGCCGCGACCATGAGCAGCGAGGATTTGCCCGAACCAGACGGCCCGAGCAGCGCCACCGATTCACCTGCTTCGATGCTGAGCGAGACGCCGCGCAGCACCGCAACACGCCCCGCCGCACTCCCTAGCTCCAGCCGTACATTGTCGAGAACGATCGCGGGAGGTGGCATGGGAGCGGGTTTCCGATCACACAAACCATCGATGTCATTCCCGCCGAAGCGGGAATCCAGGGCAAGAGACGTGCGTTTGCCCCTGGGTCCCCGCTTGCGCGGGGATGACATACTTGAAGATGCGGACCCAGCGCGGGCGTGATAGGCGATATGGCATGAAGGGCGCCCGATTCAAGCTGACCGGCATCATCATGGCCGTGCTCGCGCTTGTCGCAAGCACGAGCGGGCATGCGGGTGCCGCGCCGCTCAAAATCCTCGCCTTCGGCACCAGCCTCACGCAGAGCTTCGGCGTGCCGCCGGGAATGGAGCTGCCGGCCGTTCTGCAGGCGAAGCTCGATGCCGCGCACATCGCCGCCCACATCATCAATGCCGGCGTGTCGGGCGATACCTCCGCCGACGGGCTCTCGCGCATCGACTGGTCGCTCGCCGATCATCCCGACGCAGCAATGGTTGAGCTGGGTTCGAACGACGCGCTGCGCGGTATCGATCCGGTGCAGACGGAGCAGAACATCTCCTCCGTTCTCGAAAAGTTGACCGCCGCTCACGTGCCCGTGCTGCTGCTCGGCATGAAGGCACCGCGCAATCTTGGGCGCGAATACGCCACCGCCTTCGATGCTATCTATCCGCGGCTTGCCGCACGCTATCACGCCATCCTCTATCCTTTCGTGCTCGACGGCGTAGCGCTCGATCCGAAGCTCAACCAGGAGGACGGCATTCATCCCAATCCTGCCGGCGTGAAGGTGATCGCCGCGCGCCTCTTTCCTTATGTGCAGCAGCTGATCGCGGAAACGCGGGCGCAGAAGGGCGCGCGTTGATGTTCAAGCGCCTTCTCTCCGTCGGCGGGTTCACGCTCCTGTCGCGCATCACCGGCTTCGCGCGCGACATCCTGATGGCGTGGATACTTGGCAAGGGCGTGCTGTCGGACGCCTTCATCGTCGCGTTCCTGTTCCCCAATTATTTCCGCGCGATCTTCGGCGAGGGAACGATCAATCCCGCTTTCCTGCCGCGCTATGCGGCGCTGCGTGCGAAGGGCGAGCTGGCGGCGGCGGAACTGTTCGCCGACCGCATCTTCTCGTGGCAGATGGCGGCGCAGCTCGTCATTCTGGTGCTGGCGCTCATCTTCATGCCCGCGATCATCCACGTTCTGGCACCAGGCTTTGCGGACAATCCCGCGCAGCTCGCACTCACCGTCCAGCTCGCGCGCATCACCTTCCCCTATCTCATTCTCACGCTCGTTGCCGTGCAGCTCTCCGCGATGTTGAACGCGATCGAGAAATTCTGGGCCGCGGCGGCATGGTCGAATTTTCAGAACCTCGCGATGATCGCGACGCTGCTTGCGTCGCGCTGGTTTCCGAATGCGGCGTTCGCGGCGGCGTGGGGCGTTCTCTTTGGCGGTGTCGCGCAGCTCATCTTCATGCTGTGGGCGGCGCGGAATGACGGGCTAACGCTGCGCATCGTCTGGCCGCGCTGGACACCGGAGGTCAAGGAGTTTTTCATCGCGTTCGGCGCGGTGACTGTCGGTGCGGCAAGCGTGGTCATTGCACCTTTCATCGACACGGTGATCGCGAGCCTGTTGCCGACCGGCACGCGGACGGCGCTCTACTACGCGGACCGCATCAACCAGTTGCCGCTCGGCGTGCTCGGCATAGCGCTCGGCACGGTGCTTCTGCCGGCGATGTCTTCGCGTCTGGCGCTCGACGATCGCAGTGGTTCCGACGACGTGCAGAATCGATCGGCTGCGCTCTCGCTGCTGTTGACGTTGCCGTTCGCCGCCGTGTTCGTCGCCATTCCCGACACGATCATGCGCGCGATCTTCGCCCATGGCGCGTTCGACCGGAACGCCGCGGCGCTCTCGGCGCTGGCATTGGCGACATACGGCGTGGGGCTGCCGGCGATGGCGCTCGTCCGCATCTTCGCCTCCACCTTCTACGCGCGCCACGACACGATGACGCCGGCGCGCGTGACGGTTGCCGCGATCGCGCTGAACATCGCGCTCAAATTTCTGTTCGTGTGGGGGCTGCATCTCGGCATCGCCGGCATTGCGCTCGGCACGTCGATCGGCGCCTGGGCGAATGTCATGCTGCTTGTGATCCTCGGCCACCGGAGCAATCTGTTGAAACTCAGTGCCGATTTTTGGCGTTCGCTGGTTCCGGCGATCCTTGCAGGCGCTGCGACCGCGGCCGCCGCTTACGCCGCAGTCGCACTTGGAAGGCACGTTGTGCATGCGGGTGGGCTGCATGAGGTCGTGCTGCTCTGCTTCGCATTCGTCGCCGGCAGCCTCGCTTACGGCGCGGTGGTGGTTCTGTTCCGCAACCGTTTGCCGCTTGGCCGTTTCGGCCGCAAGGGACCAAGCTGATGATGCGGCTCTTCGTAGCGCTCGCGCTGCCAGACGCGATCGCCGAATCTCTCCTCGCGCTGCAGGGCGGCGTGCCCGGGGCGCGCTGGATGACGCGCGAACGGCTGCATGTGACGTTGCGCTTCATCGGCGAGGTCGACGGCCGCGATGCGATCGCGATCGACGATGCGCTCGCCACCATCCGCGCGCCGCGCTTCAGCCTCGAGCTGAAAGGCATCGGCGAGTTCGGTGGCAAGCATCCGCGCGCGCTGTGGACGGGCGTGCGCGACGGCGAGCAGGTCGCGCACCTGCAGCGCAAGATCGAGAGCGCGGTGCAGCGCATCGGCCTGCCGCCCGAGGCACGCAAATTCGTGCCGCACGTCACGCTGGCGCGATTGCGCGGAAGCCCGCGCGACCGCGTCATCACCTTCCTCGCCGCGCATGCGCTCTATGCGAGCACAGCGTTCGATATCGGCGCGTTTATTCTCTACTCCAGCGTCCTCTCGCCCAACGGCAGCCTCTACCGCCCCGAACGCGCGTATGCGCTGGAGTAGATCACTCACAACCTAAAGCGTGGCATTCCCGCGAAAGCGGGAACCCAGCGTCCGCAGCGGTGACAAGATGATTTCAGAGCTGCGCAAACCTTTCCGTGCTGTACGCACTGGGTCCCCGCTTTCGCGGGGATGACACGCTTTGGGTGCGGAACACTTCCTATCTAAGCGCCCATCGGGACAAGCCCGGCCATGACGGAGTTTGAAATGCCGCGGGCAAAATATTTACGCATGCTCTCGTGTTCAGGACTCCCCTCGATCGCCTTCATATCCTCGTCCGACAGCCCGAAATGGTGGCCGATCTCGTGCACCAGCACGTGGCGCACGATGGCGCCGAGCGTCTCTTCGCCTTCCGCCCAGCAATCGAGAATGGGCCGCCGATAGAGGATCACCATTGTCGGCTCGGGCGATCCTCGATTGGCGGTGCGGTCGGCGAGGTCCGGCCCCTGGAACAGGCCCAGGATCTCGAACTCGCTTTCGAGCCCGAGATCGCGCAGCACCTCTTCGTCGGGGAAATCCTGCACCGTGAAGACGATGCCGCCCACCGGCGCGCGGAACTCCGCGGGCAGTTCCGCGAAGCTCGATCGGGCGAGGCGCTCGAAATCGTCGAGCGACGGCGCCTCCCAATTCGTCCAGTCCATGACTCCTGATCCCATGGCGACGCGCAGCACGCAATCCTGTAGCATCGCGGCGCAATCCCGGAGTTGAAGCCATGCCAAAACTCAGTGAAGCCGCGCGCAAGAAGGCGCTCAAACAGCTTCCCCTGTGGCGCGAAGTTCCGGGCCGCGATGTCATCGCGCGCAAAATCGAGTTCCGCGATTTCAACGAGGCCTTCGGCTTCATGTCGCGCGTCGCGCTCCTCGCCGAGCGCATGGACCACCACCCCGAATGGATGAACGTCTACAAGACCGTCGACGTTCGCCTGACCACCCACGACGCCGGCGGCCTGACCGAGAACGACATCAAGATGGCAAAAGCGATCGACGGATACGCGAAATACCCCTCACCCTGAGCCTGTCGAAGGGTCATGCTTCGACAAGCTCAGCATGAGGTTTGAATGAATTCCCTGCTCGATTCCCCTCACTGAGGAGCGTGATTCGCGCCGGTGTGCCCTTCGCGCAACTGCCTTGAAAACCTTCCCTGCTTTTTCCCCTCACTGAGGAGATTGCGCTCGTTTGCGGTCGGTCGTTCGCGCCGGGTTTGAGATAAAACCGGTATTATGGCGCAAACGCCCCAAGCCTTTTCCTAGCTGATTCCTAGGTTTAGGCGATGGGACGATCCCCTCAGAGAGAGCGCGGACTCCTATGGGGTCTCGGGACGGCCGTCTTGGCCGGGACCGGGACTCATGGGAGGAGTCTGACATGGGGATGTTGGATTACATCTACGCTGGGTCTGGATTGGTTGCCACCCTCGCTGGCCTCATCGGAGGCTTGGTCGTGACCATCCACCCCGACATTCACGATTTGCGTCTCGCGCGGGGCCTTCTTTCCGTGGCGGGAATGGCTGGCGCGGTGTTTGCGGTAACCTTTGGCGCAACGTCGCCCACAGAACCCATGATTCGCAATGTTGCCGTAGCGATTTCAGGTGCCGTCCTTGGAGGTTACTTTTACGTGATGCTGGCGTGGATCAATGCTAAGATTCGTGGGTCAAATGATGGCCAAGGTTGAGGCATGGCGCGCATTATTTCCTGGGGTCGGTTAGCTCCCGGCATTGTAATTTCGGCTGTGATCGGGGCCGTTATAATCACTGGAACCGCTGATCTCTTGAGACCCGTCGTGGGGGCGGCTTCCGCGCAAACGGCACCGCAGCCGAAACAGGCTCAGACTGACACAGGCACGGCGCAATCCATCAACGGCCCCGCCATTGGCGTACAGAAGAACAGTGGCGCGACGTACAATGGACCCGTGACAGTCAATCCACCTGCGAAGGCGCAGACTCCCAAGAAACACTCTGACTCGTCTTCGATTAATGGAAATTGCAATAACACTGGCCCGAACGGGTCGGTCACATGCAACTTTTACAATCAGGTTCCACAGGTACAAATCCACCAACTTGGGCAACTGCCAGCCACGGGAAATCCCGACGGAACGTTTACTTCGACCGTACTTGTGTTTGTGGAACCGCAAACACCGCTGGTCGCCACTGCATGCGGTTCGGATGTTGTGTCAGTTAACATGACAATCTGGACCGGCGCGATGACCGCCTCTACCATCAAACCTCTCTCCGATGGATGCACATCCGCATACAATCCAGGCGTATACGGACAGTGGGCTATCAAGGTCGTTCTGAAGCAGAAGGACTCCCCGTTCAATCTATCGTTCCAGAAGCCGTTCTAAAGCTCGTCCAGTCGCATTCCGTCTCGTTCCAGTGCGGCCAAGCTGCCAACAAGGAACGTGGCTGGGAAAGTCCCGCGCGCCAGTTTCGACTTGATCGAATCGACCGTCTCGCCTTTGATTCCATGCTTGCCGAGCCTCTCGGCATGATCGGCGTAAGTCAGTCCATTCCGCTTCAGTTCCGCCTTCAGGAACCGAGAAATCCGGTTAGCAATCTCGTCTTCGTTCTTGGCAAAGGCCGCCATGCGTTCCTCGCAGGTCAGATATGACACCTAGGGAGTATATCTAGCCGCTTTTAGTGTTGCAAGTACCCGGTAGGTGGCATATCTAACACCTACAGGCTGGATGCAACACGAAATGTCGCAACACTTCCTCCTTTCCTCCAAGGCCAAGACGCTCCGTCTCGCGGACGTTCTGCGCCTGTCGGATGCAGAGGCGGAAATGGCCTTTCGCAAAATCCGCTGGCACCAAACGGCTGGCGAGTCAGTCTGCCCGCATTGCGGCGGACTGGACGCTTACTTGAACCCGCGCCCCAACAAGACCACGCGCTATCGCTGTAAGGCTTGCCGCAAGGATTTCACGATCACGTCCGGCACGTTGTTCGCCAGTCACAAGCGCCCGCTCCGCGACTATCTCGCGGCCATCGCGATCTTCTGCAATGAGGTCAAAGGCAAGTCAGCGCTGGCGATCTCCCGCGACCTGGGCCTCGCGTACAAGAGCGCGTTCGTCCTGCTTCACAAGCTCCGCGAGGCGATGGCCGAAGAAATGAAGGGCCGTGTTGTCGGCGGAGAAGGCAAGACGGCAGAAATCGATGGCGGGTATTTTGGCGGCTATGTGAAGCCTGCCAACCATCGCGAAAACCGGGTTGATCGCCGCCTCGCACACAATCAATCCGGCAAGCGCCGCGCAGTCGTTATCATCCGCGAGCGCGACGGAAAGTCTCTCCCGGCAGTGTTCCGGTCGGAAGGTGCGGCGCTGTCATGGATCAAGTCCCGGATTGCCAAGGGAACGGTCGTGAACGCCGATGAAGGCAAGTCATGGAACGATCTGCATTCCCGCTACGAGATGAAGCGGATCAACCACGAAGAAGCCTATTCGGCTGACGGCGCATGCACGAACATGGCAGAGGAATTCTTCTCCCGCATGCGCCGCGCGGAAATCGGCCATCATCACCATATCGCTGGCACCTATCTTCTCCGCTACGCGCAAGAGGCGTCATGGCGCGAAGATAACCGCCGCGTTGCCAATGGCGATCAAGCCCGCACGGTTGCGGCGCTGGCGATGGGACGCGGACCTTCGGTGGATTTCGGCGGATATTGGCAGCGGCATATAAAGTCAGCTTTGCCAGCTTGATTGAGCTAGAAAAATAGACCGCGCCATCTGGACCATCGCGGGCGCTTTCTATGCGCCAACCGCCACGCAAGCGCCTCGAATTCACAATAGATGTCGTGGTTCTGAACGCGCGCCCTCAGAGCGAGCACAAACGGGGCGGCTCTGTCCCAAGTTTGAATCACGCTTGTCTTATTCCAGCGTCTATATATTTCCAGATCAAATATGCCTCTCTGAATTCCGATTGCTGCCAGCTCATGTTGATTGAGCGCCGTCAGAATGGCCGCGGACTCATTGGAGTCAATCTTGTCGGCTTCTGCCCATTGCGCTAGGCCGCCAGCTTCTTTGACAAGCCGACGAAACTCTTTACGCGCCAGCAAAAGGGCTCCGTCGCCTTCGGAACTGAACAATACATCCATTGTGGCGCGACGACGCGCGATGATTCTCTGCGTAACAACGCCCCAGATTGCGACAAGCGCCGCAATGCCACCAATGATAAGGGCTCCCGCGCTTTGCATGGGAGCCCTTATAAAAGATGGTTGCTTTACAGCAAGTATCCCGACGGCGGTCAGAATCCGGTCCAGCCCTCGCTATAGGTTCTGTTCATGAGTCCTTCTCCGATGGCTTTGTTGGGTCACTCTTACACTACGCTTCGCGGTCCCCGTCTGTTCCGGTTCGTCAGGTTCAACGGGATGGTGCGCTGCAACATAGATAGTAAGGCTTCCGGGTTAATGCAAGATTTAGGAAGGAAAATCGTTATCTTACAGAGAGTTAATCGGGGAAGCGCGGGCTGAGCTGTGGTACCTGCATTCCATGGAAATCCCCTAGGTTCTGAGCTGGTCGAGATGCTTCCCGCCAGCCGTGGCGTAAGGAGACCTTACAGGATTCTCTGAGCGGCGTGTACAGCTAAATTCCCACTGGGTGGGGAACCAGATAATTCAGTCCAGCGCCGGAGCCACGCATTGACGGGTCAATGGTGGGCCGAGCCTTGGCCCACCGTTCACATTGTAGATAGTGGGCTAAGATGGCGCTGCAACCTCCCATCGCACGTTCCGCGTCTTGCTGCTGAAAGCAAAACCCCACCGCCTTCTGGGTGGCGATGGGGTCTTTGGATGCTCCGTTGGACGCTAAACGGCTCGCTGAATATCCGCCGCAAATCCTAAAACTCCATTAGTTAATGTCCGACAAGACCGCCCATCGGGCGTCCCGCATCTTGCCAGTCTTGGCGAGTTCGCCACGCCGCACGAGTTCACCTAGCCGCGCCACAATGGCCTTTGTGACGGGCAGGTGGGCCGCGTCCGGTAGGCCCTTGGCGGCCATGACGGTCGCGGCAATCTCGCCAGCCGCGAGGGGCTTGCGGGCGTCCCGAAGGGCCTCACGGACGAGGCCGGATAGTTCGTGGCGCCGGAAGTACGGGTCCGACCGGTAGCGGCGCTGTGGCGGGATATGGTCGGGATGGTCGGGTGTCAGGATCGCAATCGCCGCGTCCAGGTTCGCGAGCGCCGCCCGCAAACGCGTGACCTTCTTTTCAGCCTCGCGGGTCTGCTCGGCGACTTCAACGCGCTTGGCGCGGAGGGCGGCTATGGCATGGTCGGTCATGCCGCCAAGGTAGGGCGGAGACCGTCAGATTTCTTGGGGCGTTTGCGCCATAATACCGGATAAAACCCTGATGAATTCCCGGAGACGGGAATTTCCGGCTGTAGCGGTTACTGCCCGGCCGCGCAGCCGTTAATTCCGCCGGCTCGACACCTTTGTAATCTGATACGGTTATATTGTCAACCGAAATCGTACTACCCCATTGGCCCTTCCTCCTGGGCCTTTTTCTTCCTCCCCGGCCGCTCCCACATCACGCCCGGGAAGCCCTTGAGCGGTCGCCGCGCCAGGCCCAGTCGGGAGCTTCGCTCAAGCCCACATGATAGCGCGGCTCGCGGCCTGTCCGCGCCGCAAAAACGGCCCGCGGGATATTGACCATCTTCGGCGCATGCGGCCGCTCATAGAACAGCGGCGTTCCGCAGCGCGCGCAGAAGCTTCGCACCGTGCGCGTCTCGCCATATTCGAATCGCGAGATGCTCGTCTTGCCCTTCAGGATGTGCACGCGGCTCTTCCAGCAGCCGACATAGGTGGCATAGGCGCAGCCCTGCGCGTGCCGGCTGGCAAGCGAGTGGTCGTGCCAGGCCCACACCGCCGGGACATCGATCTCGAATCGCACCACCCCGCACACGCATTGCCCCCTCGCCTGCGTCGTGGATCGCTTAGCCGGTTTCATTTCGCTCTTGCGCAATTCCCTGCTCCGCATCCGGCTTGACGAAAATAAAGCGTGTCATCTCCGCGTGATCCCCGCTTTCGCAGGGAGGGACCCAGCGTCCGCAGCAGTGACAAGATGATGTCAGCACTGCGCAAACCATTCCACGCTGTAGGCACTGGGTCCCCGCTTCCGCGGGGATGACACGCTTTGGGTGCCAAGTTTTGCTTACCTTGGCGCTTACGCACTTCGCCGGGCCATGACAAGATAAGGTGAGGGTGTGAATGGGGACGGGAGGGCAGGGGCGATGTGGTGGAAGATCGGTTCGGTTATAGCGGGGCTCGCGGCCTGGGTGGTGATCGCGACGATTCTCGACCGCTCGCTGCGTCTGGTGTGGCCCGATTACGCGGCCGCGCTTCCCGCGTTCCATTTCACGCTGCCGATGATGCTCGCGCGCCTGACCGAAGGCGCGGTGACCACCATCGCCGCGGGATGGTTCGCACGCTGGATCGCGCGCACGCCCCTATGGCTCGCTTACGTCCAGGGCGCGCTGATCCTGCTCGGCTTCCTGCCCGTGCATTACAAGCTCTGGCACGATTTCCCCGTCTGGTATCACCTCACCTTCCTCGTCCCCCTCATCCCGCTGACCCTGCTCGGCGCGAGTTTGGCGCGGCCCGCACCGACACCGGAACAGTCCTAAAGCTTGTCGTCACAGCCTCGGCGGCTGGTCGAAACTGGTCCAGGTCTGCTCGAGAATCTTTCACGGGCCACCTTTCTGGCGCTGGAAGAGAAAGAGATAGGCGCCTCCTGACGCAATTGGTTTTCCGCCCTTCACCGGTGTGATGGTTTCTTCATAGGTGCCGCTGTCGTAACCCAGCCTGCCGGACCTGCTGGTCCCGAGACTGTGGAGAACGATGTGCGGGTTATAATTCTCGAGAAGGCCTGCGAAGTTCTTGCGGATCGCCGCCACTCCCACCCATCGTGGCCCGATCGTCGGCAGGAACGCCGGCTCCGGCGCGTAGAGCGCCATGACCGCATCGAGCTTCTTGGCGCTCCACTCTGCCGCCCATGTCTCTGAAAGGGAGTCTGCGGTGCAGACCGGGCTGGTCGTCGACGACAACACCCAAGCCAAGGCAGCGAGTACAGATAAAGTCAGCTTCATTGGCTCTCCCTTGTTCCGCCGAGCGTACATCAAACGCGTCCGGTGTGCCTCGACGCGCGAAAGCTGCTGCGTGGTCTTGCGGCCTGAAGGGGCTTAGCTCGGACCGGGGACACCTCCCCCACGTTGGGGGAGGAAATTTGCAGCTCGCGTTGTCCTCATCAGTGCATCAGCCAATTCCCCGCGTTCTTCACCAAATCTTCGACCACGGCGGGGTCGGCGAGGGTTGTCGTGTCGCCGAGATTGGCGAAGTCGCGTTCGGCGATCTTGCGCAGGATGCGGCGCATGATCTTGCCAGAGCGCGTCTTGGGCAGGGCAGCGGCGAACTGGATCACGTCGGGCTTGGCGATCGGCGAAAGATGCGTCGCCACATATTTCTTCAATTCCTCCGCCAGCACATCGGATGAAGGCTCGCCGGCCACCAGCGTGACATAGGCGTAGATACCCTGTCCCTTGATCTCGTGCGGCATGCCGACGACGGCCGCTTCGGCCACTTTCGGGTGCGCGACCAGCGCGGATTCGACTTCCGCCGTGCCGAGCCGGTGGCCGGAGACGTTGATCACGTCGTCCACCCGGCCGGTGATCCAGTAATAGCCGTCCGCGTCGCGGCGGCAGCCATCGCCGGTGAAATATTTGCCGCGATAGGTCTTGAAATAGGTGTCGATGAAACGCTGATGGTCGCCATAAACGGTGCGCATCTGGCCGGGCCAGGAATCGGCAATGACAAGATTGCCCGTGGCCGTGCCTTCCATCACCTTGCCTTCCGCGTCCACGATCTCGGGCCGGATGCCGAACAGCGGCTTCGTCGCCGAGCCGGGCTTCAGATCCGTAGCGCCGGGAAGCGGCGAGATCAGGATGCCGCCGGTCTCGGTCTGCCACCATGTGTCGACGATCGGGCAGCGGCCATCGCCCACCACGCGGTGATACCAAAGCCACGCTTCCGGATTGATCGGTTCGCCCACCGTGCCGAGCAGGCGCAGCGATGCGCGGCTAGTGCGCGCGACGGGAGCCTCGCCTTCGCGCATCAGCGCGCGGATGGCGGTCGGCGCGGTGTAGAAAATGTTGACTTTGTGTTTGTCGATCACTTCCCAGAAGCGCGAGGGGGTAGGGTGGCTGGGCACGCCTTCGAACATCAGCGTGGTGGCGCCGTTCGCGAGCGGGCCATAGACGATGTAGCTGTGCCCGGTCACCCAGCCGACATCGGCGGTGCACCAGTAGATGTCGCCGTCGTGATAGTCGAAGACATTGTGGTGCGTCTGTGCCGCATAGAGAATGTAGCCGCCGCTCGTGTGCAGCGCGCCTTTCGGCTTTCCCGTCGAGCCGCTGGTGTAGAGGATGAACAGAGGGTCTTCCGCGTTCATTTCTTCCGGCGGGCATACGGCTGAGACCTTCCCCGCTTCCTCCTCGTAATGAACATCGCGGCCGTGATGGGCAAGCATTTTGGCACCGGTGCGGTGGATGACGAGCACGGTCTTCACGTCAGGGCAGCCGGTGAGCGCCAGATCGGTATTGGTCTTGAGCGGTACGGTGCGGCCGCCGCGCAGGCCTTCGTCCGCGGTGATCACGAGCGTGCTGCCGCAATCCCGAATGCGGTCGGCAAGGCCTTCCGGCGAGAAGCCCGCGAAGACGACGGAGTGCACCGCGCCGATGCGCGCGCAGGCGAGCATCGCGATCGCCGCCTCCGGAATCATCGGCAGATACATGGTCACGCGGTCGCCGCGTTTCGCGCCATGCGCCTTCAGCACATTGGCGAAGCGGCAAACCTGTTCGTGCAGCTCCCCGTAGGTGATGGCGCGCGTGTCCTTCGGGTCGTCGCCTTCCCAGATGATTGCGGTCTGGTTCGCGCGCGTCGGCAGATGGCGGTCGATGCAGTTCGCGCACACGTTCAGCGTGCCGTCTTCGAACCAGCGGATGCGGAGATCCTTGGCATCGAAGGAGGTATCCTTCACGCGGGTGAAGGGTTTGATCCAGTCGATGCACTTCGCCTCTTCGCGCCAGTAGCCCTCGGGATCGCGCAGCGAAAGCGCGTACATCGCTTCATATTCCGCGCGGCCGATATGGGCGAGGGATTTCCACGCTTCGGGAACGGCAAAGATCTCGTCGGACATCACGGTCCCCTGTGGTTTGCGCGTCCGAATATTGTCCGTAACGCACCCTTGCATCAAGCCGCCGCCCCTTCAGCGCACGTGTTCCCCCTCATCCGGCGCATCGCGCCACCTTCTCCCACAAGGGGAGAAGGGAATTGTTGATGCAGCCCGCGGAATCCCCTCTCCCCTTGTGGGAGAGGCGTGCAGATACGGGTATCGAAATCACTCAGGCGCGGGTGAGGGGTGGGCGAGCGGGATGCGGTGGCGCTTTGCTCTATCCCGCGCCGCGAATTCTCCCCTAAGCTTCGCCGGCCAGAGGAGATGACGCATGCCGAAAAAAGCGCCGGCGGAGGCTTACAAGCCCGCGATGAGCGATGCGGCGGTGAAGCTCAAGACGGGCAAGACCTGGGCGCAATGGTTCGCGGCGCTCGACAAGGATGGCGCTGCGGAACAGACGCATCGCGCGATCGCCCAGTCGCTCTACGACAAATATGACGTCGGGCCGTGGTGGGGTCAGATGGTGACGGTGGAATATGAGCGCGCCCGCGGGCTGCGCGCGAAGCACGAGAAGACGAACGGCTTCTCGGTGAGCGCGAGCCGCACCATTGCGGTGCCGCTCGATGAGCTCTTCGCCGCGGCTACGGACGCGAAACAGCGCCGCTCATGGTTTCCCAAAGGCAGCCTGAAAGTCACCTCGCAGACGAAAGACAAATATTTTCGCGGCCAATGGAACGGCGAGGCGCGGCTCGATATCGGATTTCTTCCGAAAGGCAAAGACAAATCGCAGATCGCCATCCAGGTGGACAAGCTCACCGACGGCGCGGCGGTGGAAGCGGAGCGCGCGGCATTCAGGAAGGCATTGGAAAAGCTTGACGCGATGTTGGCGAAGTAATGCTCGTCATTTAACCCCAAAATGTCATCCCCGCGGAAGCCGGGACCCATATGTGGACGGCCCCCTTCTTGCAAGAGAGTTCGCGGCGTGAATCGGATCGCTTGCGATCATATGTCCGGTCTCAGCGGTGAGATGACCGCTGGCCGAGTTGGTTTGCGCGACGCGTGTTCTAAACAGGGTCACGGTTTCAGTTGCCGCTGGGTCCCACGGAGTGCCACGCGTCTTTGATCGACCGATCACCATCTCTTCCTTCCCTGGCAAGTTCCGGCTTTTGGCGTGTGACGATGGCTCGCCGCCCGCCAAACCACATGTTCAGTTTCTTTGTTCGACCGAGAACCGTTTCTTCGTCCCGACCGCATTGCTGGCGGTGCGCCGCGCGCAGCCGCGGTCAAGGATCGCGGAGCGCAGCGGAGCGACCGCGGCACGCGGCGCCGCAGGCGTCCTTGACGGCGGCGAGCACGGCGCTCAGGCTTGAGCGGTTGGGGCGATCAGGGTTCATGCCGCCTCTTTGAGCGTTTCTGGTTTTTCTGCCGCGGCATGCTGCTGCGGCGCAACATTGCGCGCATCGTAGCGCTCCCTGCTCGCCATCAGCTTCCAGGCGATGCGTGCGGTCTTGTTGGCGAGTGCCACCGCAGCAAGCTTGGGCGGCTTGCGCCTGAGGAGTTCGGCAAGCCAGGGCGAAGGCGTGCGATATTTGGCTTGTTGGATGACAGCCATGGCGCCACAGACCAGAAGCGTGCGCAGCGTCTCGTCGCCAGCGCGTGTGATCACGCCCAGCCTGACCTTGCCCGCGGTGGAATGATTCTTCGGTGTCAGGCCAATCCAGGCTGCAAAGTCACGCCCCGACCGGAACGCCCGGGCATCGGTGACTTTGGCGGCCAAAGCGGCGGCGGTCACCGGTCCGATCGCCGGCACTTCGGCCAGCCTTCGGCTCTGCTCGTTGCTACGATGGAAGGCCATCAGTCTGGCGTCGATCTCCTTGAGCTGGGCATTGGCGTGCCGGTAGTGCCCAAGAAGAACCAGGAACATCTCCCTGGCGAGTTCGGGGATCGTGACGTCCAGCGCGATCTGTTCGGCGAGCGGCTCGATCTGCACCAGACCATTCGGCGCAACAAGCCCGAACTCCGCGCCATAGCCCCGCATCGCGTTGCTCACCTGCGTGCGGCGTCGCAGCAACGCCTCGCGCGCGCCAATCAGCATCTGAGCCGCCTGTTGCTCCACCGTCTTTGCGGCAACAAACCGCTTCTTGGCCTTCGGCCGGCTCATTGCTTCGCAGATCGCTTCGGCATCGGCCGCATCGTTCTTGCCGCGATCAACATAGGGCCTGACGTACTGCGGTGGAATGAGCACCACCTTGTGGCCCAACCCCGCAAGCCGGCGCGCCCAATAATGCGAGGCGCCACACGCCTCCACGCCGATCACCGTCGGCTCGAGCTTCCCAAAAAACGCCAGCACCTGATGGCGCCGCAGCTTGCGGCGCAAAACAGGCATCTCGTTCTCGTCAACCCCATGCAGCTGGAAAACACTCTTGGACGTGTCCACGCCAATTCGGATAATCTTGCTCACGGACGGCTCCCTTGTTTGAGATCTTCACGACCTCACTCTGGCACATCGATGCCGTCGGGGGCCGTCCACCCCAACAGGGGCAAACGACGCGCGGTTGCTCTGGATTCCCGCTTCGCAGGCTGTGTGAGAACTCCGCGATTGATCGGCGGGTATTGTGCTGATTCGATGGGGGCTGCGGCGAGACTATGATTCGCGAGGCAGCGATGAGGCATGTAACCGGGC